>Ga0315336_1000905_pt1 | contig 66823 bp, 45 predicted proteins | sample ASW5metaG_FD_204512 | JGI IMG/M metagenome (GOLD analysis project Ga0315336, IMG submission 204512) | Ammonia-oxidizing marine archaeal communities from Monterey Bay, California, United States - ASW #5 | ecosystem: Environmental > Aquatic > Marine > Intertidal zone | place: USA: California... | reverse complement strand
GGGTTCGAGCCACTCCCGGGGGCCTCGCGGGAGGCGGCCTCGGTCGCCGGCCGTTGGAGCCGGATCCGCCGCGGAGAACCTCTGGTGACGCTGGGCGGCGCGGAAGCCACCGAGAGCGCCGTCGCCACAGAGATCAAGGGCAAGGCCGTCGCCCACATCGCAACACACGGCTTCTTCGCAACGGAGCGCTGTCGGTCGGCAGTCGAGGGAGAGGGCAGGGGATTCAACCCCATGTTGCTGTCCGGTCTGGTGCTCGCCGGCGCCAATCAGCCCGCCGACCCGCTGGCTCACACTGACGGAATCCTCACCGCCGAGGAGGTCGCGTCGCTGGATCTTCGAGGGACGGGTCTCGTCGTGCTCTCGGCCTGCGAGACGGGACTGGGCGAGATCCGTTCGGGCGAGGGTGTACTCGGTCTGCGGCGGGCCTTTGCGATCTCGGGAACACAGTCGTTGATCATGAGCCTGTGGTCCGTTTCGGACGATCGCACCTCGGAATTGATGAACGACTTGTACAAGCACCACCTGCGGCGCCGATCCGTGGGCGCGAGCGACTCGCTTCGGGCCGCCCAGCTGGCCATGCTCGCCCGCAACCGCCGAGAGTCGGGCTCCGCCAGGCCTCACGATTGGGCCGCTTTCGTCGCCGCAGGTCGATAGGAGTACCGGGGAGGGCCCATTGGTCGACTACGAAAGAGCCTCACTCACGGTCCGTCGGGATCTCGTTGACGCCCACAGTCGCGCCTGGAGGCACATCGCCGAGCCGGGCACCTGGTGGACCGGAGCCGAGCGGGTGGCCATCGCCGCCGAGGCACGCGCCGCTCGCACCTGCTCTCTTTGTGTAGAGAGAAAGCAACTTCTCGCGCCGACTATGGCCAATGGAGCACACGGTCGCGCCAGTGATCTACCCGAATATGTCGTGGACGCTGTGCACCGCATCGCCACCGACGCCGGTCGTCTGGCCAGCTCGGACTACCGGGCCTATCTGGACGCCGGGTTGAGCGACGGCCAGTACGTGGAGATCATCGGGGTGGTGGTCAACGTGGTCTGTGTAGACACGGTCTGTTCGGCGGTCGACAATCCCCAGCAGCCGCTGCCGCAACCCATCGCCGGCGAGCCCACCCGACATCGTCCCCCCGCTGCGGTCGGCGGGACCGCCTGGGTTCCGATGTTGCCCGAGGGGGGGCGGGACCCGGACAGCAAGTCACTGTATGGACGCCTGCTCAAGACGCCCCACGTCGCCCGCGCGTTGAGCCTCGTGCCCGACGAGGTCCGCGGCATGATTCGCCTCGCCGCCGCGCAGTACATCGACCCGCCCAAGATGATGAATTTGTCCCGTTGCCGGGCGATCAATCGCCCGCAGATCGAGCTCGTCGCCGCGCGAGTATCGGCGATCAACGAGTGCTTTTATTGAACTGCGTCCCACGCTACCCTGCTCCGGGCGAGCAGCAAGAAACTGGGGACCGCCGTCGATGTCTCCTCCGTCGCCGCCGATGAGGTTGGCGACACCGGCGTGGCTGCTTCTGCGGAACTCGTGGCATTCACGGACGCCATTCTCAAGGGAGACGACGCGGCCAGAGCGGAGCAGCGCGATCGCCTCGTTGCGGCTGTTGGCGCCGAGGGCGCTGTGGACGCCGCCGCGGTCGTCGCCAACTTCGAGATGATGAATCGCATCGCGGATTCGACAGGCATTCCACTCGACACCGTCATCTCCATCGCGTCACAGGATCTGCAGGAGGAGATGGATCTGAATCGATTTGCCTCGGCGGCCCACACGCCGAAGTCGGGCACCGGCAAGCGGCTGGTGAAGAAGGCACTCGGTCCTCTGTTCCGAGCGGCGACGCCCTACGTCGGCAAGCTCATCTCTCGCGACTGATTCCATTGTTATGCTGACGGTCGGAGGGCGGACATGGGCGACTACCTCGACGAGGCGCTGAAGCAGGCCAAGTCACGTGCGGCCAGCCGTGACAGGCGAACCTCTCCCGACGCCAAGCCGATTCGAGTTCGCGAGGATCTTCCTCCTCCTCCCGGCTTCTTCCCGCGTGAGCCCGAGACCTTTACCGAGGCGGGTCTCGACCGCGGCTTTGTCGAAGGCCTGCTCCTGAAGCACCTGCTGAACAACCGCGGCATGATCGGGCGCAACATCGCCCAGGCCCTGGCGCTGCCCATCGACCCGACCAAGGCCCTGCTCCAGGACATGAAGCTGCGAAAGCTGGTCGTGCACCGCTCGGCCACGGCGACGGGCGACTTCCTCTACGACCTGGCGGGAGAGGGGCACCACGAGGCCCGGCTGCTGCAGGAACAGGCTCGCTACGCCGCAGAGGCGCCGGTTCCGTTGGCGGAATATCTCGAGAGCGTCGAGATCCAGAACGTCTCCGGTTCGGTGCCCACGCTGGACGATCTGAGGCGGTGTCTGGGCGATCTGGACATCAACGATCAGATGCTGCGGCGGTTGGGCCCGGCGATTGCCTCGGGCAAGGGACTCTTCTTGTACGGCCCCCCCGGGAACGGCAAGACCTCGATCGCACGCCGCCTCAACGATGTCTACGACAAGTGCATCTACATCCCGCGATACGTCTCCGTGAGCGGCTCGGTCCTGCGGGTCTTCGATCCTCACGTGCACAAGGTTGCCATCGATCCGCGAGATGTCTATCGCAAGCTGGATCGGCGCTGGGTGCGGTGTGAGCGTCCCTGTGTCATCGCGGGTGGCGAGCTCACGCTCGACTCACTCGAGGTGCAATACGACGAAGTGATGGGGGTCTGTGAGGCGCCCCTTCAGCTGAAGGCAAACTGCGGAACTCTGGTGCTCGACGACTTCGGCCGCCAGCGCGTCGAGGCCACCGACCTCCTCAATCGGTGGATCGTTCCCATGGAGAACCGGGTCGACTACCTGCGCATGCCCGACGGCAAGTCCATCGAGGTGCCGTTCGATCCGTTCCTGATCTTCTCGACCAACCTCGATCCGGCAGCCCTGGTGGACGAGGCATTCCTGCGGAGAATCCCGTACAAGATTCGAATTGGAGATCCGGACGAGGCGGCATTTCGCAGGCTGCTACAGGTCCACGCTGACGAGATGGGTCTTCAGGTAGAGGCCGGTGCCTTCGACTACCTGCTGACCCAACACTTCGCCAACCGACCCATGCGGTTCTGCCATCCCCGCGACCTGCTTCGTCAGGTGCGAGACCAGCAATCGTTCGTCGGCGCCGCGCTCATGGTCGACAAGACGACCATCGACGAGGCGATCGATACCTACTTCGCCAGTCTCTGAGGTTCTTTCATGCAGGCACTCGTACCGATGTTTCGCGGCGCCTCCCACCTGGAAGTCACGGCCGCGCTGCGCCACTTCAAGCCGGCCAAGCTCGACATGGACACAGTGCTCATGGTCGAGGGGGATGACGATCCGAGCTTGGTGGTCGTGTTGGAGGGCGAGCTCGAGATCCGCTGTGGTGATGTGGATATCGCCGCCGCCCGAAAGGGAGACGTTGTAGGGGAAATGGCGCTTTTCAGCGGAGAGCGGCGCATGGCGTCGGTCAGCACTGCCCAACCGAGCAAGCTCCTGACCCTCGACATCGACGGCTACAATGCGTTGCGAGCGGCCGGGAACACGGTGGTCTTCACCCTGGAGCTCAACGTCATCGGCCAGCTGGTACATCGCCTGCGACACATGTGGGGCCTGCTCGTCTCGTTGGAGACGGCGGCGGTCCTGCTTCCACGACCACCGGGACCCAAGAAGGGCTTCCAGCGCTTGGCCAGTTTGTGGACGGACGACCCGGTGGCGCCTCCAGCTGCCGCGGTCGACTTGCCCGATCTCCTGGCGAGTCACCCCGCCTTTGCCGGTGCGTCTGAGGCCTCCCTCGTAGAGATTGCGGCCGCGTTCACGTGTCGGGGCGTGCTCCCAAAGCGCATCGTCGTCGAGGCGGGTGTCGAGGACGGAACCATGGCCATGCTCGTCGAGGGCAAGCTCGCCGGCTTCCTGCCCAAGGGTCCAGTGCGTGCGGTTGCATTGCCCACACCCGAGCCCGGAACCCTGCTCGATCTGCCGTCGATGTACGATCACAAGCGCTCGGCAGCGACGTGGAAGACCGCTGGCGAAGCGACATTGGCATTCCTGGAGCGGGACGCCTGGCGCGCTCTCATCGAGAGCCCCGAGGAGGCGGGTAGCACGTTCCGTGTCGCCGTGATCCGTGCGTTGTCGGCGCGTTTTCGCCATGCGACAGCCCGGGTGCTCGAGCTCGAGAAGGGGCGTCGCGATCAGCTGCGCGGGGAGCTGGCCGACTTTCTCGGAGTGGACGCAGAGGAGATGGCCGACAGTCAGTTCTCTCACTACGGGATCGGCGGACATCGCACCTGAGGGGGCTGGTATGGAACAGCGGGACGAGTGGGGCCACACGCCATTGCTCCTGGCCGTGCGTCACGGCGACTGGGAGCTGGCCGGGAAGCTGTTGAGGGATGGCGCCGACCCCGGTGCCAAAAACAACTGGGGTGAGACGGCTGCTATGTACGCTGTCGGCGAGGGTGCCATCGATCTGGTTCGCAACCTGCGCGACCGGGGTGCATCGTTCACCGTGAGTGCCAATCACCACGGCGCCTCTGAGTGGACTGTTCTCCACGAAGCGGCGCGGAGAGGACCTGCCGAGCTGGTGCCTGTTTTGTTGTCATTCGGTGCAGACCCGACGGCGCGATGTGGCGGTGGTGACTATCGGTGCAATGGCTTCACTCCGCTGCATGTCGCTGTATTGTACGGCCGGGTCGACACCGCGCAGGAGCTCCTGAAGCACGGTGCGCTTTCCGACGGTTTCATCGACGCTGGACTGGGTGTCATCCCGGACAATGCGACTGGAATCGATACGCGGGATGGCAACGGATCAACAGCGCTTCATTGGTCTATATCATCTGGCCATAATGGAGTTGTGGGAGCGATTATTGGTCATGGTGTGGACGTCGAAATAGAGGACTCCAGTGGCCGCTCGGCGTTGATGATATCTGTGCTGAAGGGCCACGGGAACATTACCTCCCAACTGCTGATGGCCGGGGCCGCAGTCGACATCTTCGTCGCCTCGCTGATGGGCGATCAGAGTGCGCTTCAGCGGTTGCTTCAGGAGCAATCATCGCGGCTGGAAGAGCGGAGCGCACGAGACTGGACGCCGGTGCATTTCGCGGCGCGAGGCGGACAGGAGGCGGCGTTGAAATGGCTCCTCGATCGCGGCGCGAATATGAGCGCTCGGGACGTCGACGGCCGGACCCCGCTATGGGCCGCGGCGTACGAAGCGCGCTCGCGGGAGGTCGTACGATTGTTACTCGAGAGTGGCATCGATGTGAACGCGAAAGACAACAAGGGCCTCGACATCCTGGCCTATGACGTCGGGTACGAAATCGCCGCGCTGCTCGCCGCTCCTCCGCTATGACCTCGCATCATGGGGATGACTGTCCCATGACGGCGACTTCGACGGTGAATATTACGCGCAACGGATCGCTCTCGCTGGCGAGAAGGTCCCGGAGCTTCGCGTCGAATTCGTCAGCTGCGGGGCGTCCCATGCGCGATCGGGTCAGTGACGAGCGGGCGTGAAACGAGGCGATGTAGTTGTCGATGCTCACTTCCCATTCGTAGGGCCCGTGGCGGGTTCGCTCCGTGCAGCGAAGTGTGCCCTGGGCGTCGAGGGCCGCCACCATATCGAAGGGCTCGTATGTGCTGATCGTAGAGAAGAGGGGGACCAAGGCGCGGAGCTCGTCGAGCCACCGAGGTTTGACGTCGACGTTGAGCAGAACCATTGGGGTGTCGAGGGCAGCGACCCGTGGCGACATCACCGACCAGTCGAGCCAGTGAAAGGCCTGACCGGAGACGATGAGGTCGTAGGGCGGGTCGAACGGCGCGGTCTCCGCTGCGGCGCAGTGCCAGCGAATGCGGGGATTGTCTCCACCGGGAAGAGAGCGGGCCTCCGACATCATCGCCGCGGAGATGTCTACCGCGTGAATGTGAGCCGCAGACGCGGCGAGACGTCGCGTCACAAAACCCGTACCACACCCGATTTCGAGCACCCTTCCGGCGGTGCCCTGCAGCCTATGGGCGAGGCCCTCGATGATCTCGTCCGGATAGAGGGGCCGGAGTTGGTACAGAGAGGCCACCTCCGAGTCCTGAAAGGCCGCACCGTTGTGTGCATTGAGGAAGTCGGGTTGGTGGCGCATCCCAGCTGACTTAAGCGCCCGCGGCGATGAATGCGCCCCAGGCGGCTGGCCCCGCCTCTCGATTCTGTTCCAGCATATGCAGTTGCGCCTTGCGTAATGCGACGGCGGACGGGGGCTTTTTCCGACCCAGAAGCTCGCGATAGAAGTGCTTCATGAGGACACTGGTTTCCATATCGGGGACCGGCCACAGGCTCATCACCAGGCTGCCTGCTCCAGCGGTGGCGAACGCCCGACGCAGGCCGAGCACACCTTCGCCCGATTGAACTTCGCCCAGGCCGGTCTCGCAAGCCGACATGACGACAGTTTCGACGCCTCTGAGGTCGAGTGAGCTGACTTCTTCCGCGGTCCAGATGCCGTCGTCCGCGGTGGGATCTCTGACGGCGTTGGCATCGGCGAGGACCAAGCCCGACAGGACCATGGGGTTGAATCCAACGGCGTTGCTGGTGTCGACGGCTCCCGCCTTGCGATCCGCCTCAGTCAGAGCCGAGCGGCACTCAGGCGAAGCGAAGAACCCGTGTGTAGCCAGATGAATCAGCCGTTTTCCCGGTGCCGCCTCAGCGACCTTCTCCTCGTTCGCATCGGCCCCGGTCAGTGAGACAATCTCCTCACGCCTCTTGCGAAGCAGGCCCTCGATCGCGGTCGCCTCGCCCCGCGTCGCGGGGAGGAGACCATAGGACTCATTGCGGCAGGCGGCCGGGTCCTGGGGAGATTCGGCGGGTCCGTAATCCACCCCCGCGACGACCAGCGCCCCCGAACCGCGTTGCTTCGACTCCGCCACCCACTGAGTGGAGGACTCGAGGTAGCTCACCAGATGGTCTTCGAGGAGATAGCGACCGTCTTGCAGGGGCAATGCGGCGAACGACACCCCGACCAGAGTGCCATCGGGGACGATGATGACGTGCTCCGAGTCGGCGACGAAGCCTGCGAGAGGTGCCCAGACGAGTTCCTCAAGATCGCGACCTCGCCGGTCGATTCGCGTCTGCAGGGCATCTGAACTGGCCACTGCCTCGCGCCATCCCTTCACCGCGGCGTCGATGGCGGCACCGTCGTACAGGTTGACGCGATGCACCTTTTCGCAGTCGCCTGACCGGGTGATCCACACGCCATAGGCCGAGCTTTTACGGTGGTTGAAGCGGAAGAAGTCGACAATTGCGGAGTGCGATGGAAGAGCATCGCAGATCTCGCGACGGTCGGGAATGGGGAGGGTCGTATCCAGCTGGCGGGCCAGGGTGCGCTCCAGGTGTTCTTTTCGAAGCGACAAGTTCTCGATGCGCTCGTGCTCGACCAGGGATGTTGCGAGGGTCGCAGTGGCCAGTTCGCCGCGGACCGCTCCGAGCTCCCGCCAGTCCCGCTGAACTTCCGGGTCCAGGGCGTCGACGGCTGCGGCGTGCCGATCGCCGAGGATTCGACTCACCAGACCCTTCCACTCTACGACCAGGTCGTAGGTGCTGTTGACGTGTTCCGGCCGATTCTCGAGGGAAACAAGGCGTCTTATGTATACGCGATTATCGCGGACCAAAGCCAGGCTTTCGCGCTCACTCAACCCCGCGAGGTTTCGGCGAACGAATCGGGTGATCAGCTCAGCGGCCTCACGATAATGGGCCGCCGCGCCGCTTACATCCCCTTCGGCTATCGCCGGCATCGAGAGTGCATCGAGCGTCATGGCCAACTGCGGGTCGTCGACGGGCAGGACCCTGCGCTGGATCTCGAGGGCCTGCTCCAGTGCGATGCGCGCGTTCTCCGACTCGCCTCGACGAGCGAGGAAGGCGCCCTTCTGGGCAAGGATCGCCGCAGATTTTGGATTCTCCGTACCGTACGTTCGCTCTGCGAGGTCCATCGCTCGATCGTAGCTTTGGCGAGCCTCTTCCAGTCGGCCCGCATACTCGAGCGACGTTCCATGGGCCGAATGGGCCTGGAACAGCCCGAAGTGGTCTGGGTCGATGGCCTTGAAGGCGGCGATCGCATGCTCCAACAGCACGCGTGCCTCGTCGAACCGGCCCTGGCTGAAATAAGTCGCAGCGAGCTTCATTTCGGTGTGGAGCGTGTTGGTATGGTTGAGCCCGACGCTCTCTCTCAGCGCCTGAAGAGCTGTCTCGTACGCGCGCATGGCACCGAGATCGTCGTTCACCCTGGCCAAAGCATCTGCCAGGTTGACCCGCATCGCGGCGACATCGGCGTTGGACGGACCCAAGGTGGCTTCGCCCATACGAACCGATTGCTCTAAGAAACGGCGCGCGCCGGCGTAATCCCCTTCGCTCACGAATGCGTTGCCGAGGGCTCCGAGGATCATCGCCATCGCCGGCGTCGTCGTGCCAGCCGTCGCGGCCTCGATCGACCGTGCTCGGGACAGGACCTCGATCGCCTTTGGGTTGCCGATGTCGTTCATGATGTGGCCGAGCGTCGTGAGCGGCGCGATGAGATGTGGGCTGTCTTCGCCCCGGAGCGTACTGGTCTCTCTGACCGCGTGCTCCAGCAGGCCTTCGGCTTCCCGCAGATGCCCTCTGCGCCATCGGATCTGACCGAGCATTCCGGTCATCGAGGCCGCGCGCTGGAGCGCCAGGCGGTCGCTTCCAGTGGACAGGGACATCGCCTCGCGGCAGGTGGACTCGGCCTCGGCGAGATGTCCGGCCAACATCAGAAAGTACGCCAGGCCACTCGTGGTCGCCACGGTGTGGGGATGTTGGGGCCCGTACGCCTCGCGTGTCGCGTCCAGCGCGCGACGCTGGAGAACGAGCGCCTCGTTCAGATGGCCCTGAGCTTTCGCCGTTCGGGCCAGCTGTCGCAGCGTATTGGCCGCGCCCTGGAGGTCACCGCTGTCCAGGTAGATGGATGCGGCGCGGTCTGCGCGGTCTCGGGCGAACTCCAGATCTCCCTGAATCAAGGCGATGGCGGAGAGCGGAATGCTGGCTCGCGCGATCTGCGGATCATCGGGTCCCAGTTCGCGTTCGATTCGCTCCAGCGAACCCTCCAGGGTCGCCCTCGCCTCGGTGTATCGCCCCAGGCTCTGCTGGGCAGAAGCGAGGAAGTAGAGCGCGCCGATCTGTTCCTCCGGATCCGCCGGAGGAGATGCCTCGCGCAGTTCGAGGGCGCGCCTCAGCAGGTCGATCGCCTCTTGGTGGCGGCCCATGCCGAGCTCGGCAACGGCCATGTTGTGCAGGCTGTCGGCGACTTGAGTGTGGGTGGGCCCCAGGCCCTCTTCGCGAAGCGAAAGGCTCTCTTTTGCGAGTCCGTAAGCCCGTTCGTACTCGCCGGCGCCGTAGGCCGCCTCCATCGCGCGATCGATGTCTACAGCGCGCTGCTCGATGTCGGCTTTACCGGCTGGATCGGCTGCCGCGACCCAGGCGGCGAAGAGGAAGGCACTCGTCATTTCGAGAGTATGGCGAATGTGCGATGCTGGCGCTTCTGCAGAGGACTCCATGGGCAAGGATGAGATCTGGCAGCTCAGCTACCAGGCGCGCCAAAGGGTGTGGGAGAAACACATCGGCCCGTTTCCGTCCGACGTGCAGAAGCTCATGAACCTCACGGGTGTATGGCCCGGCGGTTGTCTTGTTCAGATCGCTGATACCGTGATCGAGGGGCTCACGGTTACGTCCTCTTTCGGGCTCACGAATTCGGACATGCCGACCGGTGTTGCGGTGTCCCACAGCCAGTCTCGGGGCGGACAGTGGGAGGCTACGCTCAAGGCCCGCGAGCCGCGCCCGGTGCCCCCCGGATCCGCCGGTTACGGCTACGAGATCGCGGTTCTGTCGCCGCGACCCGACCACTGGCCGCTCCTGTTCGCGAGTTGGGCGGTGCAGGCTGAGGTCCTCAATGACGTCGACATGCTTCGCCGGGTCGGCGACAACGGCGCAATCACCATCGAGCAGATCCGCGTGACCCCCGAGGGCGCATCGTCGGACTTCCTCATCACCCACGCGCCCGGTCCGCTGCCCACGAAGTTCACCCTTCCCAACGGGAGCGGTCGGCTGTTGATTGGCATCGCGATCCACAAGAAGGAAACGGCGTTTGCCTTGGAGCATGGCCAACTCGCGCTCCTCGAGAGACTCGTCAAGAGCGGTGTCGGGCCCATCAGCGAGCTGGGTCGAGATCCGATCGTCTGAATCACCGTTCCAAATAGGCGAATCCCACCGTTCGAGACCGGTCGAGGAGGTCTGGAGCCGCGGGTCCGATCTCCAGGTCCAGGGAGAAAGACGTCTGGAAGTCGATGGCGTCGCCGAGCACGTGCCATCGACAGGCGCTGACCTTGCCCACCTCGATGTCTTCGCCGTCGAAACTGTCTGCACCCCAGGCCTGGGCGAAGGGTGTCGAGAGATCGCCATCCTGGAAGTAGAAGGCGGAGTTCAGGTAGTCCTCGGTTCCCGTCCCGAGGATTGTGCGGTCGCCATCGATGATGCCGAGCTCGTCTCCCTCGAGGAAGTTCAGGCCGTCGGAGAAGACCGACTCGGTGAGCGCGTGCCCCTCGAGGAGCAGGCACGTACCGACAAAGCGCCCGCGACCTGACAGATCGACGATGGGATGTAGATCGTCCGTCGGTCCGAGGGTCTCGGAACGGATGGCGAAGAGGTGTCCCCAGGGCTCGCTGGGAAGCGCCTCCTCTCCATCTGCCGAGAAACCGAGCTCGACCGGGGCCGCTCCCGTATTCGTCAAGGTCCAGATGGCACGCTCTGCGAAGGGCATAGGCAACCGGAGCGCGATGGTTGCGGTCTCTTCGGTGACCGTTCCCGCCAACGCCAGGCTCTGGGTCTCCGTCGGATCCAGGGACGCGGCGAGCAGGTCGAGGAGGGGCATCGACACGATGGCGGGCCGCCCGTCCCAGGTCACGTCCAAGGTGACGCTGCTCAACTCCGCCAGCTGGGAGATCGGCAGCTCGAATTCGACCTGATGCAGCGTGGCGGGGCCGGCCAGGTCGATGAGGTCGATGGATTGCTCCGGTTCGAGGGTGTGGTCATCGGACGCGACGAGCGTCGGTGCTCGAACTGGACCCTCGTCGAGGGAAGCGAGGACGGCCGCCGCATCTTCTCGGGCTCCGGCGGGCGGACGCTCGGATGTGCGCTCCTCGAGAACGAAGTTGGTCTGGTGATAGAACAGGTTGCTCGAGCCTAGTCCGCTGACGGACAGGATCAGCTTCTCGGAGAAGACCACCGGGTAGTACCAGGCGGCGAAGCCCTCGACACCGACGCCAAAGGGCGGTGCGAAGACGTCCCCGGCGGAGCCGTCCACCATCTCCCGCATGGGGACCTGAACGATCGGCTCGACCTCTCCATCGCGGTAGATTCGGAGCCGCGGGGTCTCGGCGGGCTCCTCGAGTATGAGCTGGGTCAACCACATTCGGGTGAGGCGACCCGAGCCCTCGATGCGCGCGAGCACCTCACCGAGCACGTGGGATTCGGGGCAGGCGTCGAGGTCGTAGACGTGCGGGACCACAGCTTCGTCGGGTGGCACCCCCTCTCCGGCACACACGAAGTGGTTCATGTCGCGGTTGCCATCTTTGAGCAGGTCCAGGACATGCTCGGGCGCGGTCTCGCGGTCGTAGCTGGACTGCTGCTGGTAGGAACCGTTGTCGAGAGAGGGCAGGGCGGCCCAGGACGACAGGCGCGCCAGGGCATTCCAATCGGCGAGCTCGGCGGCGATGTAGTGGTCTTCGGGATCCAGGGGCTCTGGCACCCGTTCTGGAGGCGGCGCGGTCGGTTGGCTGCAACCGACCAGCAGAAGCGCGAGGATGAAGTGGCTCACGTGATCGCGCGCAGCGCGTCCAGAGCGCCGGTCGCCAGGCCGAGTGTCCCGGCGGGTCCGTGAGATTCGCGAGGATTGATGCGGATCAACGTCGCTCCGCCCCGCTGCTGACGCTCCGATTCCATGCGAATCGTTGGAAGCGCGGTGCCGGCGCCCATCTCCACGACGACCAACTCGCCATCGTGCGAAGCGTGCCAATCTCGATAGGCCCGATCCTGCTCCCCGCAGCGGTCCCCGATGAACGACCAGTCCCCGAACATGAGGATGTTCGGACGGGCCACGCTGTCGCATCGCGGGCACCGGGGGAGAACCGAGACCGCCCGCATGGTCTCGGGGTCGATCTCGATCTCGAGGTCGAAGGCAGACCAGATGTCGCGGCTGCAGGGCTCGGAACACTGGAGGTGATGAATGGACCCGTGCACCTCGTAGATCGGGTCGGTCTCGTAGCCTGCGAGCTGGAACTGGCCGTCGACATTGGACGTGAACACAAAGCTCGGTCGGTCGCCGATGACCTCGCGCAGCATCTCGAAGCCGTCGTGGGGAACGGTGTCTCGGTACAGCTGCAGTCGATGGCCGTAGAAGCCCCAGCCCAGTCGCGGATCATCTGCGAATCGAGCCGGATTGGCCATCTGCTCGAAGGAGAAGCCCAATCTGCGATAGGGAGGGTACTCTCGCCAGAATCCGGAGCTGCCGCGGAAGTCGGGCAGCCCGGAGTCGACCCCCATCCCCGCCCCGGCGCAGACCAGTATCCGGTCGGCGGTCTGCAGTGCATTGCGGGCGGAGTGAATCGTCACGGTGACGGTGAGGGTACTCCAGGCTGAGCACTGCGGACTGATCTTGGAGTCTGCACAGGACGTGCCCGGCGGCGGCAACAGCTCCGGCTGGCACCACGAGCGCGCCGATGCGCTCATGGAACAGATGCGAGAGACCTTGATGATGCGGAGCGCACCGAGCTCTGGCACGAGTTCAGCCGGATCTTCCAGAGCGAGCAACCCCAGCTCCTCATCACCCATCCGCTGGTCGGCGTGATCCAGCACAAGCGCTTCGAGGGGGTAGAAGTGCTTCCGACTGGGCTCAAGATCAACGAGTATTGGGTCGCGCCGGAGAACATCAAGTACCCCTGACCTGGAGCTGCATGTCCGCCCTGGCCCTCTGGTTGGCCTGCACCGCGTTCGCCGGCAACGTCGAGATCGTGCCGAAGAGCACGCTGTGGCAGTTTCACATGGCCACGTACGAAGAAGGCTGGACCGAGCCTGGTTTCGACGACGACCTGTGGCCGAAGCGAGACGCCCAGATCGGGTTTGGGCAGGAGGACCAGAAGACCGGTCTGAACTGGCCGATCGACGCGGTGACCCTATACCTGCGTCACGCCTTCACTCCAGAGGATCCCGGTGTGCACGAGGCGTTGGTCCTCGACTTGCTCGCCAACGACGGCGTCGCGGTCTACCTGAACGGCGACGAGGTTCATCGCGCCAACCTGCCCGCCGGAGATCTGGCGGACGACACGCTGGCCAACGGCTCTCTGTCGCCGGGCGCTGAGCACAGATTCCAGAGTATCATCCTCGACAACAACCTCGTGGACGGCGAGAACCTGTTGGCGGTAGAGGTCCACCTCGCGTCGGTCGATGCCGAGCATCTGAGCTTTGACGCCGGCCTGTTCGGTTCCGACGGAGAGGTCACCATCGTGCGCGGCCCCTACCTGCAGCGCGGAAGCCACCGAGAGATCACCGTCCGCTGGCGCACCGACCACGCCACGATGTCCAAGGTCTGGTACGGACCCTCCGCGGGTGTGCTGCCGTTCGAGGCCGAAGACCCGGTCCTCACGACGGAGCACGAAGTTCGGCTCACTGGATTGGGCGCCGAGACTGAGTACTTCTACGCGGTGGGCGATGTCGACGGACAGCTCGCCGGGGACCACAGCTACCGATTCAAGACCGCCCCGGAGCCGGGAACCGCGAGGCCGACACGGGTGTGGGTCATCGGTGATGCGGGCACCGCCGACTTTGGAGCCATCCTCGTCCGCGACGCGTTCCATTTCTGGAACGACCGACCCATCGACCTGTGGCTCATGCTCGGTGACAACGCCTACAACGACGGTACGGATGCCGAGTACCAGGGCGCCTTGTTCGACATGTACCCACAGACACTGCGCTCGGCGGTCGCCTGGCCGACGCTGGGCAACCACGACGGGCAGGCCGCGAACTCGGACGCCATGCTCGGGCCGTACTACGACATCTTCACCCTGCCCACCGACGGCGAAGCGGGAGGTGTGCCGTCCGGGACCGAGGCCTATTACAGCTTCGACCACAGCAACGCCCACTACATCGTGTTGGACTCCTACGAGACCGACAAGAACCCGGGCAGCCCCATGCTCCAGTGGCTCGTCGAAGACCTGCTGGCCAACGACGCCGACTGGACCATCGTGTTCTTTCACCACCCGCCGTACACCAAGGGCACGCACGACTCCGACATCGAGATCGCCCATGTCGAGATGCGCGGCAACGTGCTGCCCATCCTCGAGGGCTACGGCGTGGACCTGGTGCTCGGCGGCCACAGCCACGGCTACGAGCGCTCGTATTTGATCGACGGCCACTACGGGCACTCCGAGACGCTAGCCGACGCGATGATCCTGGATCACGGAGACGGAAAACAACGTGGTGATGGGGTCTATCGCAAGTCGACCCTGGGGTCCGCCGGGCACGAGGGAGCGGTCTATGTGGTCGCGGGCTCGTCGGGGAAGTTCGGATTCGGAACCTTCGACCACCCGGTCATGTTCAAGAGCACCCCGGCCATGGGCTCGCTGGTCATCGACATCACTGGCGACCGCCTCGACGGCCGATTCGTCGGCGGATCTGCCGAGACCGACGACGTTTTCTCCTTGGTGAAGGGCAGATGCGGCGTCAAAAGCCCGGATGTGGATGCCGACGGCTGGTGTTTTCGCCAGGACAATTGCCCAGAGGTCTTCAACCCCCAGCAGCTCGACGCCGACGGCGATGGTGTCGGCAATGCCTGTGACCAACCGTCGCGCGGGTGCGGCTGTGCAACGGGGTCGGCGCCGGCAGGGTGGCTTCCTCTGCTCCTGATTTTCCTGTTCGGAATGTCGTCGCGTGCATCCGCTCATCCCGAGGGCAAGCGCCCGTCTCCAGAGTCCGTCCTGACGGAGACCGAGGGTGCAGACGACGCGCGAACCCGCTGGCAGCGCGGATCGGCTCTCCGGAAGCTCGGCCGTTGCGAGGAGGCCATGCCGCTGCTCGACAAAGAGCCCGGAGAGCGCGCGCGATGTCTGGAGCAGCTCGGGCGACCCTACCAGGCCGCCCACGCATGGGAGGAGGAAGCGGCGCGGACCGTTCGCCCTACACCCGACCTGTACGTGGCGTGGGCACACGATCTGCGAGCGGCTGGGCTGGAGGACGACGCACTCCGGGTCGTCGAACAGGGAACAAAGGCGCTCGGGTGGGTGGTTGCCCTCGAGCGAGAGGCCATCGAGCTCCTCGCCGCGACGGGAAGGCCAGGGGAGGCTGTCGATCGCGCCCGAACCGCGGCGAAGCGGCAACCCTTGCCTGTTACCTGGCTGCTCCTCGAGGCCCGGATCCTCGGAGAAGCAGGAGATCACGAGGCCGAACGGGACGCCCTCGGCGAGGCGGCGGCGCTCATCGAGGGCCTGCCAGAACATCGGCGACGCCTGCCGGCAATCGCAGAGATGGCGGCCCAGATCCAGGGAGCGATGGCCGAGTGAAGCTTCGGGGTCAGGCGCGTCTTGTTCCTTGGGGTCAGGCGCGTCCTGTTTGCTCGGGTCAGGCGCCTCTTCAATCAACGCTTCGGAACCTGTGGCCGTCCCACCTGTCGAATCCCCCATGCTGCCTTGGTTGCTCACACTCTGGCTCGGGTCCGCCAGCGCCCAGTCCTCCCTGGATGACGAGCGAATCGAGGTCTACAGCCGCGCTTGCGATCTCGGGCTCGAGGCCGCGTGCGAAGCCGTTGGTCGCCTCTACCTGAAGCGCGCCTGCGACCTGGGAGACGCCCGGTCGTGCGATCGGCTCCTTCCCGATCCCGTGCCGATACCCCGGTCGGCGCCACCGCCCAGACAGGCCGGTGACCCCATCCGTCTCGGCCACCTCAGCGCCGAGCAGATTCGCAAGACCATGAACGGGAGCATGAACCGCATCCGCTACTGCTACCAGAGAGAGGTCGTCCGCGATCCGAAGCTCGCCGGCAAGATCCACATGAAGTTTACCGTCGAGGAGGACGGGACCGTATCGAACAGCCGCGTGCGGCCTGAAGGTGCCCTCGCCGACTGCATCGTGCCCGTGTTGGACGCCCTGCAATTCCCGCGACCCGATGGGGGAATTGTGATCGTCAGCTACCCGTGGATCATCTGCCCGGGCTGAGCGACGCGGCGTGTGCGAGAATCCGGGTACTGGGGAGTTTGCCTATGAAGTCGGCCGAGGTGCTGTCAGCCGGTACGGTCGTCGACCGCTACTCGGTGGTCCGCACGCTCGGCGAGGGCGGCATGGCGACGGTGTACCTCATCCGCCACGAGCAGCTGGGCGTGTTGTCAGCGCTGAAGGTGATCAAGTCGCCGAGTCCCCAGGTTCGGGGACGGCTCCTTCGCGAGGGCCAGGTCCAGAGCCAGCTGATGCACCCGAGCATCGTCAACGTCATCGACATCGTCGACGTTCACGGTGTGCCAGGACTGGTGATGGAGTACGTGCGCGGACCCAACTTGTCCGCGTTCCTGCGCCAACATCGACTCTCCGTGGATGGCGCCGACCTCCTGGCCCGCCGCATATTGCGCGCGATCTGTGTCGCCCACGATCAGGGACTGGTGCACCGCGATCTGAAGCCGGAGAACGTCCTCCTCTGTGTCGTCGACGGCAAACTGGTCCCAAAGGTCACTGACTTCGGGTTGGTCAAGCTCCTCCAGAGCAAAGGCGACTCCGGAGCGACCCGCACCGGCATGGGAATGGGGACTCCCGCCTACATCGCACCCGAGCAGCTGTCCGACGCCGCCCGGGTCGACCAACGGGCAGATGTCTTCTCCCTCGGGGCGTTGTTCTACGAACTCCTGTCTGGGAAAAGGGCGTTTGCAGGCTCTGATATCGTCAAGGTGCTCTACTCGGTGTCGATGGTGCAGTACGAGCCCATCGAGGAGGTGGTGCCCGACATCCCCGCACGTATCGCCGTCGCCATCGATCGCTGCCTCCGGTTGGACCCGAACGACAGACCGGCCAACGCCAAGGAGCTCCTCGAGATCTGGTGCGGAGACACCCCGGATCCCCTCGACACGTGGCCCGAGCCACTCCTCGAGGAGGTGTCGTCGGTCGGCGATGGGCAGGACACGTTCGACATGCCGCCCATCAGCCAGGGCGACACCTTCGATCTGCCCGAGCACCCGGCCACTCTGGGCACGATCGTTCCGGTGCCGACGCCGGAGACCGGGCGCCCGATATGGCCGGCGATCCTCGCGGTAGCGATCGTGGCGATGGTGGGGTTCGGCGCGTTCGCGTGGATGGCCGATGGCGGCGAGCGCGTGGAATGGTATCGCTCCGTCCAGTTCCGGGCCGGCGCGTGGGTCGGCGACCGACTGGTGTTGGGGGAGCCCGACCCCTTCCATGCGGCCTTCCGGGTCGTCCGGGTCGGCTCGCAGGTCACCGATGTCTACGCGAATCCAGCCGGGGAAGACGCTCTTTCCGGGGCTCGTCACATCGTCCAGGAGTATGACCCGGAGGGTCGAATCTCGGTGGCAACCTACCTCGGACCCACCGAGCAGGTCCTCATGCGGGACCGCCTCGAGCACCGCGAGGACGGCATCATGCACCGCTGCAGCCACCGCGATGGCCTGCCCGTCCGGTGTATGGAGTTTGACCTCATCGGCAGCATCTGGCTGGAGACCGACGATCCATCCACGGGTTTGATTGCAACGCGGAAGACCTGGGTCGCCGATGGCACCGTCCCCACTCGCGACCCGAAGCTGCGCTACGAGCGCGACGACCAACAGCGAGTCGTCCGCCAGGTCCACGTGGACAGCGACGACAACCCGGTGATGGGAGATGACGACACGGTGGCGATGGTCAGGGAGTTCGGCGACCAGAGGTTCCCGGATCTGGTGACCCGCTACGCGTGGGAGGGGTTCGCTGGCGCGCTGGTCCCCGGGCGCAACGGCTGTCGGGAGGAGCTGACCGAGTACGACGAACTCGGACGCGAGAGTCGTCGGTCTTGTCTGGACGCTTCAGGTGAGCCGATGGCGGACGACAATGGATGTGCACATTGGGCCAGGGAGTACCCGCGACCCGGAGCGCTCACGACCCACTGCCTGGACGTCGATGGAGCTCCGGACGAGTCGGCGGAGGGGTATGCGACGGTCGATGAAGTGCGGAATGCCAAGGGCCACTCGGTGTCCGTTCGCTTCCGGGACACGACTGCCGAGCTGACGCTGAACAGCGCTGGTTACGCGGGACTCGACCACGAGGTGAATGCCTCCGGACTGATGGTCCGCGAGGCTTATGTCGGAACCGATGGCCAACCGATGCGTACCGTGGACGGCTATGGACAGATCATGGAGTACGACGAACGCGGCAACCGACGTTCAGAGGTCATTCTGGGTGAGGACGGCCGCCCCGACTGGAACGCAAAGGGATGGTCGATCCTGCGGGTCACCTATGACGAGCTCGACCGCCAGAACAGCTACCGGTACTACGGTCCAGAGAGTGAGCCGGTACTCGGGCCCGAAGGTTATCACGGTCAGATACTGATCTTTGGCGAGGTGCACGACCGGCCCCTCAGCTTCTCCTGGGTGGGAACCCGAGAGGAACCCCTGCTCATCGAAGGGGCCGCTACTGAGACGGTCGTCTACGACACGTTCGGCAATCGCGTGTCCCAGGCGTCCTTCGGCCTGAAGGGAGAGCCGGTCCTCTCGGAGCGGTCCGGACACGCTTCGGATCGTATCTGGTGTCACGAGCTCCAGATCGAGCGAGATGTCTGGGGCAACGCCACCCGGGTGGAGTGTCTCGATGTCGACGGCTCACTTCGCGACACCGCCCACGGATATGCCAGCTTCACAAAGAAGTATGGGAGCATGGGTGACAGCGATATGCGGTTCTTCGACGCCGCCGGCGAGCCCACCGCGTCGACCCTGGGGTGGGCGCGGCACATCGACGAGGTCGACCGACGGGGCCGGGTGGACGTGCACTCCTCCTTTGGTCTGGATGGGGCGCCGGTCATCGAGGCCGACACGGGATGTGCCCGCCGCGAGCTGTCCTTCGATCGGAACGGCAACTGGTCCGAGATCCGCTGTTTGGGCCCAGACGGTGGCTTCGTCAACCACATGAGGACGGGATGTCCGTTGGCAAAATTCACCTTCGACACCATCAATCGCATGACGGAGTGGCGCTGCGAGAACGGCAGCGGCAGCCTGGCCATCAACACCCGCGCCGGCGTCGCCACGCTGGTCTACACATACGGGGACGATGGACTCGAGGAGACCTTCTACAACGGCCTCGACGGCGAGCCGATGGCCAACGCCAGCGGGTTCGCCCATCGCGTGGAGCGGTTCGATGGCGCCGAGAGGCTGATCTGGGATGCCCACTACGACCTGGCGGACGCGCCGATGTTGGTCGATGGCGTCTTCAAGACCCACCGCGAACGGGACGCCTGGGGTCGCATCGTCGAGGAGCGGTACTTCGGCATCGACGGGGAGCTCCTGCGGCAGGAGGGCCGGCCAGCTCGGGTGCGTTTCGAGCGGGATGGGTGGGGTCGGGCGGTTCGGCAGGACTTCCTCGACGCCGACGGACATCCCCTGGCCATCGACGCGCGCGGCATCGCCTCGGAGATCACGCGGAGAAATCCGGCTGGCCACCCGGTCGCCACTCGCTACCTCGACGTGGAGAGCGAGCCGATCGCGGTCGACGGCTGCGTGGAGCAGCGATCCGAGTACGACCGGCGCGGGCGGCGAATCACTGAGTCCTGTGTCGATCTCCAGGGTCGGCTCACCCCCTTCGACCGCGGTCCGGCGACGGTGATGTTCACCTACGAATCCGGCGAAGAACCGACGTTCATCCGAGCGCTGGATCGGGACGGCCAGCCGACAATGGACGGCTGGTATCACCAGCTGGAGATGGTCTACGACCCGTTCGGCCGCATGGTGCGCAGGGTCGGGACCGGTGTCGATGGCGAGCCAGCAGAGCATCCAGTTGGGCACTTCGGCGAGCTCTGGGAATACGATCCGCTGGGACGAGAGGTCGCACACATCCTCTTGGGGCCGGACGGAAACGCTTTCCTCAGGATGAGTCCAGGAGCCGACGCAGCTTCGCAGCCTCCACCGCGGTGATCTTCAGCCGGTAGTGCACGCCGTCCTCCTCGAAGGACTCCGAGACGATCCGCGCACGTTTGTGAGCCTCGCCGATGAGGGACGACTTGTCGTAGGGCACGACGATCTCGAGGTCCTCGAGCACATCCTCGAAGTCGTCGACGATGATCCGGTGCAGGCGCTTGACGTCTTCGGGGTACTTCGCCGAGACCTGGATGGCGTCGGGGTGACGCTCGGAAAGCTCGCGTCGCCGCTCGGCACTGCATCGATCGATCTTGTTGAAGACCAACAGGCTCCGGCCCTCCAGTGCACCGATCTCCCCGAGGACCTCGCGGGTGACCTGAAGTTGGGCCTCCCAGGCGGGATCGCTGCCGTCGACGACGTGAAGGAGCAGGCTCGCCTCTTTGGCTTCCTCGAGTGTCGATCGGAAGGACGCCACCAGGTCGTGGGGCAGGCGCTGGATGAAACCGACGGTGTCCGAGACCAGGATCTGTGGAGTCGACTTCGGGTGAAGCTCTCGAACCGTGGTGTCCAGCGTGGCGAAGAGCTTGTTCTGCACCAGAACCGAAGAGGTGGTGAGGACCCGCATCCAAGAGGACTTTCCGGCGTTGGTGTAGCCGACCAGGGCGACCCGCAGCGTGTCCTGACGGCGGGCGCGGCGCACCTTGGCCTCGCCCTCGATGCTCGCCAGCTCGCGATTGAGCTCCGAGATCCGATCTCGGACCTTGCGCCGGTCGAGCTCGAGACTGGACTCTCCGGCGCCCTTACCGCCCTGGCGCTCGGTCGCTCCACCCGCCGCTCTCATTCGGGGAGCGAGGTACTTCAGTCGGGCGATTTCGACCTGCAGCCTGGCTTCTCGCGTTGACGCGTGGCGGTGGAAGATGTCGACGATGATGCCGGTCCGATCGGTGACTTCGACGCCGACCGCCTGGCCCAGGTTGCGGATCTGTGCCGGTGTGAGCTCGGCGTCGACAATGACCAGGTTGGCGGTCTCTGCGGGCTCGCCGAGCTCCTCGACCAGCGTGGCCATCGCCGCCTTGGCCTCTTCGATGACCTTCTGGCGCTGAGCGGCGGGACCCCTTGGATTGACGCCGGTTCCGCCGGTGAGTCGGGCAAGTTCCAGTCGTTTGCCCTGTCCGAGCACATTGGCGCCTATGCGGTCTCGGCGCTGGGTGAGTCGGTCGATGACGACGACACCGAGGGTCTTGGCCAGCCTCCGGAGCTCCGCCAGCGAACTCTCGAGGTCTGCGTCGCTGGTTTCTTGCGTTTGTACCCCGACAAGTACGGCCTTTGGTTTCGATTTTCGCTCGCTCATGGGGTTCTCGGCCACCTTTCTCGCGTCGGTTCGTGACGATCGCATTGTTTGCGACACAAACCGTCACAACCCCAAGCCCTTAGCTGTGCTGAAATGATCTGCAATATCGCCGGGGCATGGCACATTCCATAGTGAGTACTGGAGGTCTCCAATGCGCACCATCTTTCTCGTCTCCTCATCGCTGGTTGCGCCGAACCCGATGACGTGAATTCCAACCCGGTCGATGTCGATGACATCCGACCCATGGACCTTCAGACGAACTCGGAGGTTGCGCTCGAGCCCGCGTCGACGCCGATCTTCAGCGGCACACTGGTGGCCGGCCCGAACGAGGGAGAAGTGGTCATCGTCGATCCGGCGAACGCGAAGCTGATGGTGAGCGACGACAAGATGATTCGCCTGACGGTGCCGCTGCTCGCGGAGTGCGCCTCGCCACCCAGACCCCTCTCGACGCTTGGTCTCCCGGTGGTCTGCACTTCACGCCGAGCACGTCGAGTCGGATGGTCCGTCACCCCGAAGGAGGCGTCGTTCTCCTGCACCAACGCGGCGTCGCCGACGAGATTCCGGCTGGTCCTGTCGTCCAGGGCGAGCCGCCGCCCCGACCGGCCTACGGTGCGCCTCCGGGTGAAGTCACTCCGAGCTGCGTCGGCGTTGTGCACACCGCTGCGACACGTTTTGAGCACGGGCATGCTGCGCGCTCGTCCGGGGCGCTGCCCGTGCCGCCAATGGCGGTCGACTTGACCGTGCATGCCGGCCGCATGCTGATCCTGGCGGCGGGTTTCAATCCTCGCGACAACGACCAGGACTGGTTCGGCGACGTCGTGTCGTTCCCGATGGGTGTGTTGAGCGGCCAGGTCGGCAACAACCCCACCTGGTGCCACGCGCCCGGTGAGACGATGCGGGTGCAGGGCAACCCGTCCAACAATGTCACCACCGCGATGCTCGTCGACGAGGCGGGCGACTTCTGGTTCCAGCGGCCGGTTCCCGGAACCATCGTCGGTGACCGAGAGGTCGACGCGCTCGTGGCGTACCTGAACACGCTCTGACAGACAATCTGTCACGGATCGAAGCGCCACCCTTGACGTGTTGTCACTCAGTCACAACTGCAGGTGTGGTTCCTCCGAAAAGTGTGGTTGGTCCGATGGCATAGGCAATGCAGCGATAGGCGGTTCTCAGGAGGACCTCCATGGCCGCCGTAGACGCACTACTTCGCATGCTCATCCAACAGGACGGAGACGAGCTCAAGCTCACTCAGGACAAGACACCGGCCATGTTTCGGCGCGGGGAGCGCCTGCGGGTGTTCTTCCCCGCCTTCGACGACGAGCTCAAACAGCAGCTGGTTGGGGACATGCTCACGGCGGACAGGCTGGAGAAGTTGGCCAATGGCGACGTGGTTCAGTTCGCCCACAGCAGTGAGGATCTGGGCACCTTTGGGGTGAAGATCCGCGGCGCTGGAGCGCGCAGCCTGCACTTCAAACGCGGCGCGGATGTACCGGCCCCAAAGCCCGAGGTCATCGTCGACATTCCGCTGCAAGCACCGGCTCCCACACCGCAGGTGACGGCATCCAATCTGGTGGATGGCGAGGTCGATCCGCTGTTGGCGGAGCTCTTGCAAGAGGCGCTGGTGTCCCGCGCGAGCGATCTGCATCTGGCCCAGGGCGAGGTCCCGGTGATTCGAGTCGACGGCGTGCTGCGCGCGGTAGTCGACCAGGGTCCGGTGGACGCGGAAGCGTTGTTGGCCGGCCTCCTGAAGCCGGGCGTTCGCGAGAAATTGGATGCCGGTGGCTCCGTCGATATCGGCCTCACATTTGGAGGAGGCAACCGCCTCCGAATCAACCTGTACCGGTGTGAGCGAGGTCTCGCGGCGGCGTTTCGGGTCCTGAGACGTAGGGCTCCGCCCCTCGAGAGTCTGGGTCTACCCATTGATCTGAGTGACATTGTCAGCCTGTCACATGGTCTTGTCGTGCTCTGTGGCCCCACCGGAAGCGGCAAGAGCACGACGCTGGCTGCCATCGCCCAGGAGATCCTCAACCGGCGGGGAGGACTGCTCATCACCTTGGAAGACCCCGTCGAATACACCTTCAGCGCCTCGGGACCGTCCAGCCTGGTGCGACAGCGGGAAGTCGGAAATCACGTCAGCGACTTCAGCTCGGGACTGCGGGACGCGCTGCGCGAGGACCCCGACGTCCTGCTGGTGGGAGAGATGCGAGACACCGAGAGCATCAGTCTGGCACTCACGGCAGCGGAGACCGGTCACCTGGTGCTCGCCAGCCTGCACAGCCGATCCTCGTCGTCGGCCATCGAGCGCATGGTCGACGTGTACGCCCCCGAGCGTCAGAACCAGATCCGGGTTCAGATCGCGGACTGCCTGCAGGCCATCGTCAGCCAGCGTCTCCTGCCCAAGGCCTACGGCAACGGCCGGGTCGCCGCGGTGGAGGTTCTTCGGAACACCCACGGGGTCGGCAAGCTCATTCGAGATGGCAAGACCGCCCAGCTGGTCTCCGCCATCCAGTCCGGTGGCGATGCGGGCATGATCCCGCTGGAGCGCTGCCTTCGCGACCTCGTGCGCAGTGGGAAGATCACGACTGAGACCGCGAACACCGTCGCCAACGACCCGACGAGCCTGAGGAGCTACGGCTCCTGACGGCGCCGGCGCAAGAATGCCGGAACCAGGAGGATTGCGAGAGCGGGCCAGGAAGGTGACGATCCGGTCGCGCAACCACAGCTGCCTTTGGCGCCGATGGCCCCGCCACCGAGGCCGGAGTCCGGCTCCTGGCAGCCCTCGTCGATCTCGCCGCTGCAGTCGTCGTCGATCCCGTTGCCGCAGACCTCATTGAAGTCCGGCGAGACATCCGGGTCCAGATCGTCGCAGTCGTCGGCACAGATCGAGCGACCGTCGCCATCGTTGTCCACATCCTCGTCGGGCGGCGCTCCGGCACAGGCGTTGTCGAGGCCGTCGCAGAGCTCCGGAGCGTCTGGATAGAGGGTCGGGTTGAGGTCGTCGCAGTCCCAGATCATGCCGTCGGCGTCTTCGAGGCAGTGCCCGTCCTCGTCGGAATCTCCAGAGAGGTCGTCGCCTTCGCACAGATCGCAGTCGTCGGGAACCCCGTCGGCATCGTCGTCGAGCAGATCGTCGAAGCCGGGGCACTGATCACAGGCGTCCGGCGCGCCGTCCCCGTCGTCGTCGACGCGGTCGTTGGCGAAGGGACACAGATCGCAGGCGTCGGGCACCGTGTCCGCGTCGGAATCGAAGTTGTCGTCCCCGAGTCCGCAGATGTCGCAGAAATCTGGAACGCCGTCCCCGTCGGCGTCCAGGGTGTCGTCTCCGCCGTCACAGACGTCGTTGATGTCGAGCACGCCGTCCCCGTCGCTGTCTCCGTCGTTGGGGTCGGAGCCGCCCTCGAAGACTTCGTCGCCATCGAGCAGGCCATCCCCATCGGAATCCGGATTGGCGGGATCGAGCCCCAGCGCGATCTCCTCGTCCTCGTACAGTCCGTCTCCGTCCGCATCCGCGGGATTGATGAGCGGATTTTCCAGCCAGGAAACGGCGCCTTCGTCCGCCGCCGGCGTCACCAGATCGAGGTCGCCGTCTCCGTCGATGTCGTGGACGAGCAGGGACATGACGCCGCGATTGCCGAGAGACAGCGTCTGCGCCGAGCTGAACAGCCCATTGCCAAGGTTGGCGTACAGGATCACGGTGGGCTGGCCAATCTCGTCCTCTCCGTTGGAGACCAGGAGATCGAGATCGCCGTCGTTGTCGATGTCCACCGCATCCACCGATGTCGCGCGGGTGACTGCAATGTCGACGGCTTGCGGATCGGCGAACACGCCGCCGAGATTCTCGGTCCAGTAGACCGCGCCGTCCAACAACCCGTTTCCGTCGGCGCAGAACGCGATGTCGTCGTCTCCGTCGCCGTCGAGATCGCCGACGGCCATGCCGGTGTAGTCGTTGACGGCGAGATTGGGGACCTGGGCGGGCACTGCAAAGGAGCCGTTGACCTGCTGCTCGAACACATAGAGCGGACCCCAGTCTGCGACCGCGGTCACATCTGTGTCTCCATCGCCGTTGAAGTCCCCGGAACCAATCCCCATGAGTTGGTCCGTCGAGGCGGTAATGGTGTTGGCCAAACTCCAGCTTCCGCCCAGGTTCTCGTACCAGTTCAGCGGCATGGAGAACCCCTCGACCTCGGACGCGATGATGTCGAGGTCGCCGTCGCCGTCCATATCGGTCAGGTGCACGTCTCGGGCGTGCTGGAGTGCGCTGATGTTCACCGCTGGCGCCAACGCGCCGCCGCCGGTGTTCTCGAACCAGACGAGGCTCGGTGCGCTCCACTGGCCCACGACGACGTCGATGTCGCCATCTCCATCGAAGTCCTCGGCTTCGACGTGAGAGGTACGCGCCAGGCCTCCGGCGAGGACAACGGACGTGGAGAAGGTGTTCGAACCGGTGTTTTCGTACCAGACCAGAGCATCCGCATCCAACGCGGCCGCCAGGATGTCGTCGTCACCGTCGCCGTCCAGGTCGCCCCTCGCCGCCACGCGGGCTCCAAGGGCTGGAGACACGGCAACGTCGGTGGGTGCCGCGAACGAACCGCCACCCAGGGCCTCGATGATCTCCACTTTGTGGTCCCACTTCGATGCGGCAAAGACGTCGCTGTCGCCGTCTCCGTCGAAATCGGCGGTCCCCACGGTCGAGGTCCACGTGCTGCTCAGTTGGGTGAAGCCTGGGGCAACGAGTGGATTGCCGTGAACGATGACGCCGCTCGTTCCCCCGGTGAGCACGTCCAGCGCGCCGTCTCCGTCCACATCGTCGGTGTTCACGGCATCGACCCAGAAGCCGTTCACAACGGGTGTTCGGTTCCACGCGAGCCCGGCCCCGAGGTTTTCATACCAGAAGACCTTCTGGTCATCGGCGGTGACCACGTCCAGGTCTCCGTCGCCGTCGATGTCGGCCAGATGCGTGTCCCGGACCCACCGACAGGGGATGCAATAGAGCACGCACGGGCAGTTGCGGGCGTTCTGAATCGTCTGGGATTGGAAGGCGAGACCGTTGTTGTCGAACCACAGGATCTCGCCGTCGAAATCCTCATATGCGCCTCCGACCAGGTCCATCGCACCGTCGCCGTTGAGATCGCCAGCGTCCAGGGAGAGCACGTCCGAGAGCGAGCCCGACGTCGGCGTGCCGATGCCGTAGGTCACGTCGCCGTTCCGCAGGAACCAGTGCAGTGCGGAGCCGCTGCTGTCGGCAATGGCCACGTCCAGGATTCCGTCTCCGTCGAGATCGGCTTGCATGGCGTCGGTCGGTGCCACGGCGGCCCAGGACACAACCGTGCCCGGAGGAAGCAAAGATGAACCGGTGCTTTGGCGCCATCCCACCCGGCTGTCTGCGGCGGATGCATAGAGGAGATCCGGATCGCCATCGGCGTCGACATCGTCGATTTCGACCGATCGGACGTCGTTGGGTGCGTCGGTCAGGATCTGTTGGGGGCCGAAGGCCAGGCCGCCGAGGTTTTCGTGCCAGGCGAGGCCCTGGGCGTGGCCCGTGACCAGATCGAGGTCGCCGTCGCCATCGAAGTCATAGGCGTCCACATCGGAGTGGGCCGTCAGGTCTCCCATCACATGTCGCTGCCAGGGGGAGGGCGCGAGGGGAACGATGAGCTCGCAGGCGTCGGGCAAGCCATCGAGGTCCACGTCCAGGGTGTCGTCTCCGGCGGGACAGACGTCGCATGCGAACGGCACGCCATCGCCATCGGCGTCGTCGTAGTTGGGTCCGAGGGGGCAGATATCGCAGTCGTCGGGGACCCCGTCCGCATCGAGGTCGATGCTGTCGTCCGCGCCGTGGCAACGATCCGCCCCGTCAAGGACGCCGTCCCCATCGGTGTCGGGATTCAGCGGATCGGTGCCCGCCGCCACCTCGGTCCCGTCGTCGTCGCCATCGCCGTCGGTGTCTGCCAGATCCGGATCGGTACCCAGGAGGGCTTCGTCGTCGTTGCTCAGGCCGTCGCCGTCTCGGTCCTCGTCGTTGTTGAGGAACCAGGCCACCCGGCCGGACCAGCGTTCGCCGGCGATCACATCGTCCAGACCGTTGGCGTCGATGTCGGCGATTCCGATGGAGGAGATGTCCGAGCCCACCGCTCGCGGGGCGGCAAAGAGCAGTCCGCCGAGGTTCTGATACCACTCGGCGGTGTCCTGACAGCCGGCGCAATAGGTCGCGGTGACCAGGTCGATTGCGGGATCACCGTCGAAGTCTCCGCTGGCCACGGCGTAGAGATTGGGTATCGCGATCGGCAGTCCGAACGCGGTGAATACGCCGTATCCGCCGTTCCGGTAGATCTTGAACTCCTCGTCGGCGGTGGCTGCGACCAGATCGAGGTCACCGTCGGAGTCCAGGTCTACGAGCTCCACATCCACTGCTCCGACGCCGTCGATGTACTGGGTCGGTCCAGGGGCTGCGAACGAGCCGCCGCCCAGGTTCTCGAGCCACCCGATCTCCCACGAGGAGCCCAGGAGAACGTCGATATCCCCGTCGTCGTCCACGTCTCCGAGGTCGAGGGAGACGGAGTAATAGACCGACCGCGTCGTGAGGATTGTCGCCCCGCCGAACGTGCCGCCGCCAAGATTCATGTAGACCGAGACGTCGTCGCTTCCACCGCCAGATTCAACCGTGAACAGCTCCGGGAGCCCGTCCCCGGTGACGTCTCCCATGTGGGCTTTGGTGATCTGTAGACCGGGGGTCGGGATGACGATGCCGCCCGCGAAGGCGCCTCCACCCAGGCCGCTGAACCACTCGACTTCGTCGTCGACGGCTCCGGCTACGATCACGTCCTGAGTGCCGTTGCCGTCGATGTCGTGGACGCCGACGTAGACCACGCCGTTGGCGGAGGGGGTCAGCTCGTTTGGGACCGCGTCGAACTGACCGCCGCCGAGGTTCTCGAACCAGCTGGTCCCACCGGTGCTGTAGTCGCCCGTGACCACATCCATGTCGCCATCGCCGTCGAGGTCAGCCACGGTGAGCTCGTCTCCGGCGTGGGTCGGCCCCTGCACCAGATTTGCGGCGAAGGTGTTGTTGTCGACCCAGGCGATCTCGCCGAGAACATCACAGGTGACGACGTCGAGCTGGCCGTCGAGGTTCACGTCCACCAGCTCCAGGGCATCCGATCTCTGTGGGCGGATCTGGGCGGCGATCGCAAAGACGCCGCCACCGATGTTCTCGATCCAGGTCGTTGTCGCGGGGGATCCACCGACGAGATCCACCGATCCGTCTCCGTTGACATCGCCCGCTGCGACACCTGCAATACCCGCTTCGCTCCACAGGATCTGCGCGGCGCCGAACACCCCTCCACCGAGGTTGTCGTACCAGACCAGCTCGCCGGCATTGTCCGCGGCCGCAGCAACGTCGAGGTCGCCGTCGCCATCGAGATCCGCGGCCACAACGTCAACGGCGCCATCGAGCGCGACGTCGAGGGTCACCGCAGGCGCGAACACGCCGCCGCCGAGGTTCTCCAGCCACTCGACAGCGTCGCCCAGATCGTACGCAACCACCAGATCGAGGTCGGAATCCCCGTCGAGATCGGCCAGGTCTATAGCGTCGGGGCCGTTTCCGACCGCCAGGGTTTCGGAGGTGTTGAAGAGCCCCCCGCCGAGGTTCTCGAACCAGACGACGTCGCCTTGGGATTCGGCCGCGGCGACGACGTCGAGGTCTCCATCTCCGTCCAGGTCGGCCACCTCCACGTCCGAGACGCCATCGGTGGCTACCGACAAGACGATCCGCTCGGAGAAGGTGCCGGCGCCGGTGTTCTCGTACCAACCCACCACGTCGTCCTGAGCCGATCCGGACACGACGTCCAGATCTCCATCCCCATCGAGATCACCGGTGACTACCGACGAGGCTTCGAGGGCATCGCGACTGAGCTGTCGATGGGTATAGACCTCGCCGCCCAGGTTCTCGAACCAACCCACGGTATCGGAGTGCTTCGCGGACCCGAGCAGGTCGACGTCTCCATCACCGTCGAGGTCGACGGCCGCGACGTCGGTAGGGCCGTGCTGTGGATAGGCGACGTCCCGCTCGATCCACTCGCCCGCTTCGGTGTTCGCACACAGCGCTATCACAACCAGAAAGGACCACATCGTCCACGCTTCCTTTCCGCCCCATCGCAGTATGCACGACGGAGACCGCAGTTCGGGTCCGACCTCATTTCAGGCCATTTCAACGTCCTCGGTAATGGGACTGTAACAACGCTGTACCAACCCCCGTTACCGACGCGCCAGCCCATGGGCCATCCGGTACGAGAACAGCAACCAGGAGGCCCCATGCGGTCCAACTACTTGCTCTTCTTTGTGCTTCTCTTCCTGTGGGTCACGGTCCCGCTGGGCTTCGGGGCTGCCCGATTGACCACCGGGTACGGTCCCTTCGGCCCGAAGACGACCACGACCACCGAAGCCAAGCAGGCCTACGACGACATTCACGACATGTTCTACGCCCCCGACGCCTATCGGGCGAGAGAGAACGCCAGGCGCGCTTCTCGCCACGTAGAGGTCGTCGTCGCCCCGACCCCGATCTCGGAGATCAAACACATCGACAGGGGACCGGTGGTCGCGCCGATGATCTCGCCATGGTGGTTCGCGTTGGGGGCTGGCGGGGTGGTGTTCGGCCTCTCCGGACTGCTTTGGTCAGTTCTGCCGAAGTCGACCGACGATCGCAGCGACCCGACTCCCGAGTAGGTCGGACTGCGCGGCCAGCTCGAGCAACCACTGCACTTCGGGGTCGAAGTACCCGTGACGAACGAGGATTTCCTCCGCCCGATCCAGGTAATCAGCAGCCCGCTCGTGTCGCCCTGCCAGCGCGTGACAGGCCGCGAGTCCAGCCGCGCTGACCCCTCGAATGAACTCCGGGGCGAACCCCGCGGCGCGCTGGTCGCAGGATTCGAAGGCGAGGCGAGCCTTCTCCGCGTGCTCGACCCCGACGGCGAGCCAGGCCATGCCGATGTTGGCCGACGAAGTGCACTGGCCTGGAGACCCGATGAGCGCCAGTCCGTCCCGCGCCGCGGTGTAGGCCCGCACAGCCTCCTCCGGAAATCCCGCGGCACGGGCGATCTCACCGTCGATGTTGTCGAGATGGGCCGTGGTTCCAAACGTCGTCGAGTGCTGCGCCAGCTGTCGCGCTCGATTGTTGACCTCACGGGCCGCGTCCGGGTCGCCGCGTTGCAGATGGAGCCAAGCCAGCACGCTGAGGGCATTGGCTTCGACGGTCTCGACCTCCTCCATCGCCAGCAATTTCTCGGACGCCGCGACCGCCTCCTCGAGTCGTGTCTGCCGCCGGTAGATGCAGATCAGGTGGTACTGGGCGTGGGCCTTGCGGACCCCTTTGGCGTGGATCAGGGCTTCTCTCGTCAGCTGCTCGCCGCGCTCCAACTCGCCAAGTCGGTAGTGCGCGTCCGCCATGTGGTTCAGGGCATCCACCGCCTCGTAGTGGGCCGGGTCCTTGGCCAATTCCCGGGCGGTGCCGGCCGCTTCGATGGACTCCCGAAAGCGCCCGGTGCTGCTGTAGCAGACCGCCAGCGAGTTCCAGCTCGAGACACGCAGTTCCCGTGGGGCGCGGTCACCGCACGCCTGCAGCGCCGTGAGGGTCGCTTTCCCGAGGGGCCCCTTCACGCCCCAGATCTTCGCTTCCCACGCCACGGGTAACAGCTGTTCGAGGGCCTCCAGGGGTCGATTCGCCCCGAGGAGGTGCTCGGCGCGCGCGAGCAGTTGGTGGGGATCGGCAGAGTCGGCGAGGGCGTCGGCGCAGGCCTGGTGAAGCGCCGGTGGTGTGCCTCGGGCGAGGAGAGCGGTGCGCAGGCCCAGGTAGCGGAAGCTCCAGGTCCCCTTGGAGCGCTCGATCAGACCGGCCTCTTCCAGGCGTCGCGTGCTGGCTTCCACACCGACAATGGCGCACGCCTGTCCCCAGGTTGCCTCGTCCACGACTGGCCCGAACATGGCCGCAAGGCGCATGGCGCCGTTGTCGTTTCCGAACAGCGCCTCGACGCGCGCCTCCCACATTGCGTCGGCGGGCAGTGGCGTGGGCTCGGACAGCGCAAAGCCCCGCTCCGTTCGCACCAGGACGCCCCGATCGATCCAGTGGGCGACGAGCTGGGTCACGTAGAGCGGGCGCCCACCGGCCTCTCGCACGATCTCGCCGGGAAGCCCCCCCTCAAGGTGGAGGAGCTCCCACACCAGCCGCGCCATGTCGTTGTCGGAGAGCGGGGCCAACTGGATGGCAGTCACGTCGCCAAATGCGGATAGCGCAGGCGATATCCGGTCGGTAACCAGCACGACCAGGATCGCCTGGGAACGCCCACGCAGAAGGGTGCGAGCCCGGTGTTCGTCACCGTCGCCATCGTCGAGGATCACCACCGTGGGCCTGTCCGCGTCCTGGATGTCCCTCCCATCTCTCGACACAGCGGCGCCGGACTCGTGAGCGCGGGTCGACAGCCACTCGGCGAGACGCGTCTTTCCGATACCCGGTGCCCCGGTGATGGCGACGCCTCGGGGTTCTTCGGTGGCGTAGACCTCTGCGAGGGCCTCCCACAGGGCCTGTCGCTCGCTCTCCCTTCCGATCAGAGGCACGGTGCGCAGGGCCAGGAGTCGGGGTGATGCCCGGGCGAGATCGTCGATGGGGGTGTCCGCGATCTTCCAGCCCAGCAGGTCGAAGGGTGCGGTCCGGGCGGCGGTTCCCACAGACTTCAGCTCGACCCGGTCGATGTACACATCGACGGTCTCTGCCAGAAAGACCTCCCGGGTGCTGTGGCCGGTGGCGATCGCCGATCCTCTCGGCAGTGTGGCCAGGGCCTCGGCGGCGCAGCGGGGCCGGTCTCGGGGATTCTTGGCGAGCAGATGCGTCAACCAGGTCACCAGATCGGCGGGAACCGCTATGCGGGGCTCGAAATCGGGTAGGGGCTTCGTGAGGTGGCTGGTGATGATCTGCTCGCCGGTCCCCGCCGAGAATGGCGCCGTCCCGCACGCCAACTCCCAGGTCGTCGCTCCGAGCGCGTAGAGGTCGGTCCACGGGCCCTCGCTGTCCGTCTGGTTCATGATCTGTTCGGGCGGCATGTACAGGGGCGTTCCGCCGCGCGGCCCCAGCCGATCGACGCTCGCCGAGATCCCGAAGTCAGCCAGCTTCACCTGGTGCGTGGACCCGACGAGCAGCACGTTTGCCGGCTTCAAATCCCGGTGGATCACGCCGCGGGCGTGGGCGTGGGCCAATGCAGCGAGGATCTGCTCCAGTCGCGTGCGCAGCCAGGGCCAATCGCCGTCCACCTCGGCCAGCGTGGCGTCGGCGAGCTCCATGGCGAACCAGGTGCGGTCGCTCGTGGTGCCGAGATCGAGCACGGTGGCGACGTGGGGATGGCAGAGACGCGCGACCACTCGGATCTCCCGCTCGAGCGCGGCACCCCCTTTCCGGAGCCACTTGATAGCGACGTGTACACCCGAGGTCCGATGAACCGCTCTCCACACCTCTCCCATGCCACCGCTACCCAGGGGGCTCAGCAGCTGGAAGTCGCCCAGATCGTGGGTCGTCACGGCGGCTCGAAGGTGTAGCCGACTCCGCGGACGGTGACCACGTGCGCAGGTTCGGAGGGATCGACCTCGATCTTGCGCCGAAGCCGGACCACGGTGTTGTCCAGGGTGCGGGTCCGGGCCGTGGGCGCGTAGCCCCACACTTCGGTCAACAACTCCTCGCGGGAGATCGCCTTGCGGGGCCGAGCCGCCAGGTATCCGAGCAAGGCCGCTTCCAATGGGGTCAGCTCCACCCCGTCGTCTTCACCGACGTACAACAGGCGCTCGAGGTCGACGTAGCCCGCCGAGAGCATGACCCGACTCGTCGGCTCGATCCGAACGGCTGGAGCCTTCCAGTTGAGCCGCCCTTCGCTGAGTTGGATCGATTGATAGAGCGCCGTCTCGATTTCGCGGACCCCGCCAGAGGACAGGCCCAGCAGGTGGTCGATCAGCGCCGCGGACGTCTTCGGGTGTCCGTCGGTGGCCTCGATCCGACGCCAGAGGTGGGCCAGGATCAGCGGCACGTCCTCCCTCCGTTCGCCCAGACCCGGCGTCCGCACCTGTATCGGAAAGCGGAAACGGAGCTCGGGCAACAGCGCCTCGGGATCGGTCGCGATGGCCACGACGCGTTCCGACCGCTCGACCTGTCGCAGCAACGCTTTCTGCCGCTCCTCGGACGCGTGGTCGAGTCGGTCGATAATCACTGATCCGGTTGGGATCTCGAGGGAAGTGTCCACGGTTTTCGCATCGGGGAGCACTGCGTTCGCAGCCATTTGCTTTCCGGTGCCCGGCGGTCCCCAGACGAGGGCGTTTTGCTCTCGATCCGCCGCGAACCGAATCGCCTCCCGCAGAACAGCTGCCGCCCGGCTCTCTCCGACGATGCCGTGTTCGTCCGCCTCTCCGAACCCATGGGCAACAGGGTCGCCAGCCATGAGCACGGGTCGGGTTACCGCCAGCAGCGTGAACTCGTCCCGTACCGTCACCGTCTGACCCGGCGCGAGGACCGCTGTCGAGGTCTCGGCTCCGGCGTGTTCCAGGATCCTCCGCCCGACGTTTCCGATCGTTATTGCATCGGGCCCGGTGACGCGGATCTCCAGTTGGCTGCGCGACAGACTGGGCGAAAGGAGAGGCCCCGTCTCGTCCAATACTCCAGGTCGCTGGCGAAAGAACAGCCCGGTTCCACGTCCGATCGTCATCGTCTCCGCGGTCGGAAACACAAGTTCGCCGACCCGCTCCGGGGACGCCTTGCACCACACGAGTGCCAGCGCGAGTCGTTCGCGCTCGAGCATGACGTTGTCGGTGGCGCTGCCGGTGCGGGTCGTACGCATTCGCGGTCACTGTACTGCTCGGCGGCGCTCTTTATTAGAATTCGGATGATATGCAGGCTCGACCAACCCCATCGAGGCGACGATGAGCGATCCCCACACTTGCGAATCCATGTGCATGGACATGGGAACGGCCACGACCGACTGTGTTCCCTGCAATGTCGATGTCGACATCTGGACCCAGTGCGCCCGCCACGGGCCCGGCCAGCAGAACGGTCCGGTGAGCCTGAATAATCGGTCGGTGATCTACCGCCTGCACCCCCCGGAGGGCGAGCCTTTTCTCGTCGTCCTGAACGGTCTGTGGGTCGATGAAGAGGCGGGACAACCGTTCAAGGGCCTGCGCGCCCTCGAAGAGGAGACGGGGGCGCGAATTCGCTACATCCTCTCTCCCGGGGCGGGCCATCACCTCAGTCTCGTCCACTACGCGAAGGCCTTCCCGGACGCTCGAGTTTGTGTCGCCGCTGGCCGCATACCCAGAGAAAACACCGAACTTGCCGCGATGGACAACGTCGACGTCTACCCGATCGACGCCCCTCCGGCTGCGCTCGAGCCGGCGGGACTTCGAATCCACGTTCTCGGCGGTTTGATGGAGGGCCCAAAGGCCGCGAGAGCCCAGTTTCTGACTGCTGGACGGTGGGGTTATGTCTGCAACTCCACGGAGCCGCTGATGGTGCTGCACGTCCCGACCGGGTCGATCACCAGCGGCGGACACCACTGGTGGTTCGTGCCCGAGGGTCTCGACGGCGTTCTCGATGCTTCCGGTCTCGTGAAGTTCATGGTGGGCATGATGGGCCTCGGTTTCGACTACATGAAACCGGGCGCGATCTCGTGTGAGACCAACCACGCCTTCGCCATCCACAATCGAGCGGCGTTCCAGGCGAGCTGCAAAGAGGTCCTCAGCTGGGAGTTCGACAAGCTTCTCGATCTGCACGCCCAGGTGAATACCTGCCCGACATCGGGGGCCAAGAAGTTGTTCGAGGACGCCATCGGACCCATCGCCGCTGGTCAGTGGGACGACGTGGTGTGGCGGGAATCGAGCTTGCCGCCCGGCTGACTATTAGGGCTCTCGTCTGAGCACCAGCACGTCGCACGCGACCGGCCTGCCCAGCTCCCGTCTCAACGTGGCCCGGGAGCGGGCAACCGGGACCATGCCGACGGCCGCGCCCACGCTCGCCACGTAGTCGTAGTTGTGGCTGTAGCGGCCCGAGATCTCCAGCCTCACGTCGCCGTAGTCGAGGGACTCGATGGTGAACGCGAACAGTCCGCCGGTGCGCAGGCTCTTCGAGATGGCGGCAAAGAGTGGCTCGACCCGCCCCACATAGATGAGCACGTCCGCGCTGATGACGACATCGCAGTCGGCGACCCCCTGCAGGTCAATGAGGCCGTCGGCGCATCTCAGTTCGTCGTAGCCGCCCTTCTCCTCGGCCCTGGCGAGCATTCCGGATGACAGATCGACTCCGACCATTCGCCGGGCGTACCTCTTCATGTAGTGGCCGCATCGACCCGTCCCACAGCCCAGGTCGTAGACGAAGAGATCGGCGTTTGGCGGGGGAAGAATCTTCTCCAGCGCCGCGGCCAGCAGCTGGGGTCCCCGATACTCGAGATCGTCGAGGACGTGGTCGAAAGAGACGGCGAATCTGTCGAATACGTCGCGGGCGTATCCAGCCGGGGGGGCGTCGGTGGTTCGGCCCGCCATCGCCTCACGCATGTGCACCAACTCCGGGCTGTTCGAGATCTGGAGGATCTCCGCGTAGGTCTCATCCGCGGCCGCTCGGTCCCCGAGTTGAACCTGGGCGCGGGCCAGGGCGCGGCGGGCCACCAGATCCAGCGGGTCGAGCTCCAACGCCTTGCGGGCCATGATGAGGGCTTCTTTGGGCTTGTCGATCATCGACAGCGAAACCGCCAGATTGGCCAGGGCTATCCGATAGTCGGGCTTGATAGCCAAAGCTGCACGATAGCCGTCGACCGCGAGGTGCCATTGCTGAAGCATCGCGTGGCACTTGGCTGCGTTGTAATGGGGTTTGGAGAAGCGGGGCGCCAGTCTCTTGGCGTGTTTGTAGTGGGCGAGCGCGCCGGTGAGGTCCCCCGAACGGGCGGCGGCATTGCCCAGGTTGGCGTGGGCGATGGCGTGTTTCGGTTGCAGTTCGATGCATCGGGTCAGCGCCGCCGTGGCCGCCTCGAGACGATCGAGATTGAGGAGACAGGACCCCAGTTGGTTCCAGATCTCTGCGTCGTCGGGAATCATCTGAAGAGCCCGCTCATACAGGGCCGTCGCCTTCTCGAACCGCCGTCCCTGTTGGTGGGTCAATGCCTGCCGTAGGTACTTCTGGACCGCGCGGGGTCTCTTGGTCGCCTTGGCCTTCTGGCGCTCTTGTTCACGGCGCTGTTTCCGGGTCAGCTTCGACATTTCGATTTAGTACCACGAAGAGTTGGATCCGGGGACCCGCGCAACGCGTCTCGGAAGACACACGCTTGGAGTTTCTGTGATGCAATTATGGGCCGCGGCCCTGCTGTTATCGGGGTGCTTTCGCTCGCCCCATCTGTTGACGGAGTTTGAGGCCACTCAGTCCGTTCGCGGTGCGGCCGAGGTCCACGACGTGCTCTCGGGTACACACCGGTTGACCAACATTCTGGCGCGTGCTCACTACGAAGACCCCAGTATCGGTAGCCTCAAGGACGCCCTTCGCGAGTTGGACTGTGATCCCGAGCTCATCTGTGAGGACGGGGAGTGCCTGGTGGTCATCGACTCGGATTGCAACATGGGCATCAATGGAACCCTGGTCCTCGAGGAGGACAATGGCGTCGAGCTCTGCTGGGGCCTGAACGCCGACCGAGAGCTCGCCCCGATGGACGATGGCGATGTGTATATGTGGGGGCGGACCCAGATCCTGCCCGACCTCATCGACCGTCATCAGGTGCGACACAACCTGATGTGGGCCGAGGACGACGACGCCGACGGCTCGTTCACCAACCACTGTGGGGCCGACTTCGGTGAAATCGACTTCGACTACGACAACCAGGCCCTCAGCGGTGAGATGACGGTGCGGTCGGGACAGGGAGACGTGACGTACGAAACCGGCGAATACACCTGGTACACCGTCGAGATTCCCTTCTTCGAGGCCAAGGTCGCGCCGTGGCGGCCGACCGAGGAGTCCTGTCTGGACGAGGGGCTGTGCTGGGAGTGGACCTTCGCGCCCAGCGGCCTCGAGATCGCGAACCGCAGACCGGTCGACGGTGAGGTCTGGGTGTCGTTCCCGACCCCCGAGGCGGACGAGGCGATCCTCGAGTTCGATGACGACGATGTCGAGGTCAACGCCAACAAGCGGTCCTACTCACTCGAAAACGAGGGGGAGTGATGCGCGACATACTTCTGGCGGTGACGGCCCTTGCCCTCAGTGGCTGCACCGGCACGGTGCTCACGTTCTCGAAAGGAGAGCTGAAATCATCTGTCTCCGGAATGAAAACCGAGACGGGAGAGGCCCTCAGCCACGAGACCGAGGTCACTCACACGACCCCCGATAGCGAGGGGGTCTGGGTCTATCTGGAGCGCGAGAGCCAGTGCCGCTCTACCCAATCGTGGACCGAAAAGAGCAGGCTGCGCCTCAAACCCGGTGAGCGGGGTCTGGAGACGCTGGGTCTACTCGCCGACGTGGGGTTGATCGCGGCGCCCACTCTGGCCATCTTCCTCCAGGAGGACGGCGCCGAAGCGGTTCCCTACGCCATCGCGGCTGGCGGTGGGGTGGCGTTGGCCTTCACCATTGGCGGGACCGGTTTTGGAATGCGGGCCAAGAAGAACCGGCCGGAGCCCCAGCTGCACTCTGAGGTGAGCGAGGTCGCCTGCTCTGTTGGCCTCGATGACGCTCAGATCGAAGCCGTAGTCGGCGGGGACCTGCGAACGCCGCTCGAGCCTCCCAACGGTCGTGCCTTCCGTGTTCCCGGCAGCGTTGAGGGACAGCGGTTGCTGGCCGGTGGCGACGTCATGTTGGAGATCTCCAACCCGGGTCTGGATGCAGATGAGCTACCGATGCGGCTGGACAGGGCGACCTCCCGCCCGTTCGAGGCCGGGTGGATCTGTTCCGTCCTGGGGGGCGACGAGCCGCTGCCCGAGTCCGCTCTGTCGGTGCTGTCCAAGCGCAAGAACGCGGTCAACGCGCTGTGCCCAGACGCGTATGTAGCTGCCATGGATGCACTCCGAGCGGACGCCATTGCGCGCTTCGACGCCGCGGTGGACGCTGGAGACGGAGCGACAGCGGTCGCCATCCTGGCCAGCTCGGCGAAGTCGATGGACGAGGTCTGGCGTCAGGGGGCTCAGGCGCGAGTGGCTCCCTTGCATCGCGAGTTGATCGCCGCTGAGTTCACCGAGGTCCTCGCCAGTGGGGATCGAACCACTGCACTGGGCCTGGTCGAGGTGCATGCCGAGCTCATGGGGCCGGAGTGGGTCGAAGAGGCCAGAGCGCGGGTCGAAGTCGAGGAAGTCGACGACCCAGGGGCGGAGTGATGAACACCTTGCTCTGGATTGCACTGGTCGGATGTGGCTTTCCCCTCGACCGGCCCGAGATCCCGGCCGCGCTCGTCGACTGCGGTCCCAACGCGGCGGCCGTGTTCTTCCTCGACGTCGACAGGGACGGGTTCGGCGACGCTACACGGTCCAGCACCCATTGCGACATCCCGGAGGGCTACGTGGCCATTCCCGGAGACTGCAATGACGCCGACGCGGAGGTCCATCCCGACGCGGTCGAACGCTGTGACGATGACGAGATCGACGAGAACTGCAACGGCCTGGTCGACGACGCCGACGAAGAAACCGATGGTCGCGACGAATACTGGCCCGATCTCGACGGCGACACGTTTGGTGACGAGGCCGCTCCAGCGCAGTTGTGGTGCCATCCGCCCAACGATGTGGTGCTCGATTCCACCGACTGCGACGACTCCGACAACCTGACCTTCCCGGGCGCGGCGGACAACGACTCGTCGACCTCGTGCATGCGCGATGCCGATGGCGATGGTTTCGGTGATATCGACGTCACGGGCGCGATTACGGCCGGAGACGACTGCGACGATGGGGACGACGATATCCATCCCGAGGCCATGGAGGATTGGCGCGACGACATCGACCAGAACTGCGATGGCGAGGACGCCGACGGTCTGGATGCGCCGTTCGACTCTGCGACGTTGAACGCGTACGAGTGGGCGCAATCCGGGTCGATCGAGTTGGTCACGGACCCGGTCTTCGCCGGGAACCGCTCCCTGAAACTCCACGGCATCTTCAGCATCGCCCAGACACTGGAGATCGACGCCACCGCGTGTCTGGATCCCATCCACTGGTACTTCTTCCTGAAGCGAGGTCCGGACGCTCCCGAAGTCACCGACGAGCTGTCGTTGAGCTGGTCGGGTCCGAACGGCTGGACCGAGGTCTGGACGACGGTCGGCACGGGTTCCACCGACACCGATTTTTCGCTTATCCATGGGGTGATCACCGATCCTGACGCGCTGAGCGACGACTTCAGGATCGCGCTCGAATCCAGCGGAGGCCCGAACCAGGCCTCCTTCTTTGTCGACAGCCTGTTTGTCGGTTGTTCCGGGGGCGATGGGGACGGGGACGGCCTCCCCAGCGGTCGAGACTGCGACGACGGCAACGCGATGCACTGGTTCGATTGTGGCCTCTGCGTCGACGGGGATGGCGATGGATACGGCGTCGACTGCGACTTCGGGGACGACTGTGACGACAGCGATCCAAACGTGCTCCCCGGTGGCATCGAGATCAGCGGTGACGGGGTCGACAGCAACTGCGACGGGCTCGACGACAATGCGATGTTCGACGACTTCGAACTCGGGGTCGCGGACCCCCTGGTGTGGAGTGCCCTCACCGGGAACGCTGCCGTGGTGAGCTCGGAGTCGGCGTCCGGCCTGTATTCTCTGGACCTCGCCGGGTTGGTGTCGACGGCGGAGACGGTGGTCCTGGATACGTCCATCTGCACCGACATCCTCTGGACCTACCTGGGCAAACGCGGCCCGGAGTCGCCCGATATCGGCGACCACCTGGACGTCGACTACTGGAATGGCGCCGGCTGGGTCGAGGTCGACAGCTGGGGTGGTGATGGCGGCGTAGATGCGGCGTTTTCGGAACACTATGGATGGATTGCGAATCCGGACGCCTACCGATCGGACTTTCGGCTGCGGTTGGTGGGAGACGCGAACTTCGCGAACGGCGACAACTTCTTCGTGGACGATTTCTACCTGGGGTGCGACCCGACCGATGGCGATGGCGATGGCGTCGTCGACCCCATCGACTGCGATCCGCTCTCGATGGACCACTGGGCCGACTGTGGCGTGTGTGTGGACACCGATGGTGACGGGTACGGGGTGAGCTGTGACCTGGGCCTCGATTGTGACGACGGAGATCCCTTGATCAATGTCCCCCAGCCGGACCTGACCGTCGACGGTTTCGATCAGGACTGCAATGGCATCGATGGTCCGGTGGCGATGTTCGACGACTTCGACACCGGCGCGCTCGGGCCGGATTGGGCCTCCAGTACCGGGGACTATGGGGTCACGTCTTCCGAGGCCTACTCCGGGTCGTTCTCGCTGAATATGGGAGGTGGCGGGGCTACTTTGACGACTGTTGCCTTCGACACCAGCGCCTGTTCGAATGTCGAGTGGTCCTATTGGGGCCAGCGCGGTCCCGAGTCCCCGGACGCCGGCGATGCCCTGGTGTTGGAGGGCTCCGATGTGGGTGGTCCGTGGCAGCTGATCGACACCTGGTCGGGGGATGGCGGCACGGATCCGTCGTTCTCGTTCCGTACGGGGTCACTTGGAGTCACCAGCAGCCTCGAGCTGCGGCTGGTGAGCAATGGATCTGGAAACGGCACCGACGACTTCTATATCGACAACTTCGCGATTGCCTGCATCCCTTAGAAACGCAGTTCTGCGGCTCCGATCACCCCGAGATCCGGGGCGAGCGCCAGAGTCCTCTCCACCACGTTCCTGAGCTCTCGAACGTTGCCTTTCCACGGATGGGACCGCAGGGCGATGACCGCGTCCGCCGCCAGCGGGGGAGGGTGCTCGGACAGGCCGGCGAGGAAGTGCCGCGCCAGGGGCAGGATGTCGTCGGGACGCTCCCGGAGTGGGGGCACGCGGACCGGAACCACCTGCAATCGGTAGTAGAGATCTTCGCGGAAGGTCCCGGACGCGACCATCGCCGACAGGTCGCGATGGGTGGCCGCGACGACGCGCACATCCACTGAGACAGGCCGGGTCTCGCCCAGGGGCAACACCTCGCCATTCTCGAGGAATCGAAGGAGTTTTGCCTGGATTTCCAGCGGCATGTCGCCGATTTCGTCGAGGAAGAGCGTGCCGCCATCGGCCGCGCGGATCAGGCCCGGATGGTCTCGAGAGGCGCCGGTGAAAGCCCCGCGTCGGTAGCCGAAGAGCTGGCCCTCGAACAGCTCTCTGGGCACCGCCGCGGCGTTGAAGGTGATCCAGGGACCTCGCCTGCGTCTCGAGAGGGTGTGCACCGCGCGGGCGACCACCTCCTTGCCAACTCCGGACTCGCCTTCGATGAGGACCGAGGCGTTGGAGCGCGCCACGCGTCGCAGGTCGGCGAGCAGGGCGCGAGTCATCTCCGATGTGGCGACGAATTCGGGCAAGTCGGGTGCGTGGTCAGACGGTGCAGGTGCGGGGCCGCCGGCGCGGACCGTCGCCAGCTCGATGGCCAGCCCAGCGGTGGTGGCCAGGAGCTCGAGGGCCGTCTGTTTGCCCGGATCGGGGGGCCCAGAGGCGACGAGGCGCCAGCGCTTTCCGAAGCCGTCGGAAAATTCGGCGTGTGCCTGGGTCTCTCGCGTGCCGTCGACCTCCTCGAGGCCAATGGCGGGGTCGCTCAGGAGCGTGGCTGCCGCCTCGCGGATTTCGCCCAGGAGCATCTGCGGCGAGAAGCCGCGCACCGCGAGCCGTCGGAACGGAACCACCAGGGCGGTCGGAGCCAGGCTGTGAACGCCTCCCGTTGACTGTCGCGAGGCGCGCTCGCGTTTGAGGGTCTCCATCTGCTGGACCGGTGCCAGGGCGATTCCCAGACGCTCCATCTCGGTCGCGGTCGCGGCGAGCAGGTCGTCGGCACCGGGCTCTCCGACGATCCACGCGGCGATGGCGCGGGCGCGTCGGCAACGGGCGGCCTCGCTCACGTCTCCGGCGCGATCGAGGGTGTCAGCGGCGGCCTGGAGGACCTCTCTGGCGGCGTCCGCGCGGCCTTCGAAGGACAGTTGAACGCCGTGCACATGGTGGTAGAAGAGACCACACCAGGCCGACGGCAGCCGCTGCAGGATCGCCTCGGCCTCTCGTTGCGCGCCTCGGGCTCCCTCCAAATCACCGATGTAGGCGTGGGACCCCCACCACAGGAACGTCGCGCACCGCTCGAGGACCGGTTGGGTTCCACAGTTGTGCAAGGCGCGCGCGACAGCGGGCATCGTCTGCTGGGTCTTGTCCAAGTCGCCACGGCACATGTCGGCGACAGCACCGTGAAAGAGCGCCACGGCTTCGAAGGCCGGACACCGTCGCCCGGCGAACTGATCTGCAAACCGCTCCGCGAGGGCATCCATGGCTTCCGAGCCGCCCATGTGGAACATCATGCGCATCTGAACCAGCGCCAGATCCAGTGGCGGCCAGTCGATGCGCAGGGCCAGCGTCTCGAGCTCGGCACCCAAGGTGTCAGCGCGCTCGAAGTGGCCCTGACGGAAGAGCGCCTCCGCCTCCGCGGCGCCGACGACCAGCTCGGGCTCTCCCGGTAGGGTCGACGATTTCTGGAGGACCATACGCGCGCGATCCACGAGTTCCAAGGTGCGTTCTGGGCGCTCGGCGTTCATGAGGCGGACCAGCGCAGCCCGGCCCCACATGCGGGCTGCGAAGGGCGCCAGCTCGAGTTTTTGACCGGCGTCGGCGGCGGCGAGATAGCTCTGGAGCGCGCGGCCGGGCTGCCCCTCGATCTCGGCGCGAAGACCGTCCACCTCGAGGCCGTGGGCGCGGATCACCCCGTCGTCGACCAGGGCCAGGACGGGCTCCAGAGCGTCTGCACGTCTCAAGAACAGGGACGCGTCGCCGTGATGCCAGGCCGCCAGCGCCGCACCCAGGAGGGCGAGGGCGCGCAGTGGCGGCGGGGCCTGCGGGCGAACGCGACTCGCATGACCTGCGGAGCGAATGGCGTCGAAGACCCGGCCGTCGGGCATGCCGAAGAGCACCGCCGCGGTGGCGTGAACCCAATCGGCAGCGGCTCCCGACATCGACGAGACCTCGGACAGCAGGGGCGCAAGACTCGCCAGGGCTCCGCGGGTGTCTCCGCGACTCAGGAGCTGGATCTTCGCGACGCAGGTCTGCAGAAACACCCTGCCAACCTGGGAGAGCGGTCGACCCGATGCCAGGGCCTCCAGGGCGCGGGCCTCGACATCGTGCCAGCGGCCGTCGGCGAGAAGGTGCATCACGTCGACGGGCACGCCTTCGTTGGCGAACATCGCCGCCAGGTCGGGGGCGGTTCCGGGCGCCTTGGACCCGGCCAGCTCGTCGAGGCGACGTCGGCTCTTCTTCCGTGGGCGCCGGGACTCGGTCTCGTCCTCGCCGAGCTCCCACCGGTAGATGGTGAGGGGAGAGACGCCAACGAGATCGGCAAAGGAGGCGCGACTGCGCTCGCCTCTCAGATCGCGAATGGCGGTTGGATTCCAGTCCATATCCACTCCTTATCCAAATTGGATATATCCAAGTTATCCAATTGTGAAGCTCAGCGCCGCCTGGTCACCCTCGCCCACGAGGAAACCTGGCTTTTGCTCCGATCGGGGATGGCACGGTCGTTGCTTTATGAGTCGGCATCCAACAAGGAGTCTGGAATGAGCATCGTCAACAAGACCGTCGTCGTGAATGGAAGCCTGGACGCCGTCTGGGAGCAGGTGAACAAGGTCGGGAACGTCGAGAACTGGCACCCCATGGTGAAACAAGCGCCCGTGTTGACCGCCAACGACTGCGGCATCGGTGCGACCCGCCGGTGCGAGTTCCACGACGGCACCAGTGTGGTCGAAAAGGTGACCGCCTCGAAGGAGCGCGAGATGGTGGAGCTGGAGCTGTCCGACTTCTCCATGCCCTTGAGCCGTGCAATCGGCACCATCCGTCTCAAAGAGCTGGGCCCCGAGCGCATCGAGGTCAGCCTGACCATGGACTACGACGTCAAATACGGCCCCATCGGCTGGCTCATGGACGCCGCTATGATGAAGCCCATGATGGGCCGCATGCTCGGGCAGGTCCTCTCTGGCCTCGATCAATTCATCGTCACCGGTGACGTCATCGAGAACGTGGACAGCCTCCACGCCGCAGCCTGAGGCCAACATGCTCAGTGTGGTCCCGTGTCGACTCCAGAAGTACACCGTTCTCAGGGCCGAGCCCGAAGAAGAGGAAGCCGATCGGCAGCTGTCTGTCGACGTTCTCGTCGGTCTGTCCAGCGAGCCGAAGCAGCTTCCATCTCGCCTGTTCTACGACGACGAGGGCAGCCGGCTCTTCCAGAAGATCTGCAGTTTAGAGGACTACTATCTGTCTCGCTGTGAGCTGGAGATCTTCGTCGAGCACGGCCGCGAACTGGTGGCTCCGCTCCAGGGCCAGGCGGTCAACATCGTCGACCTCGGAGCGGGAGATGGACACAAGTCGGCGGTGTTGATCGAGCACCTGATCGAGCTCGGGGTCGATGTACGCTACGTGCCCATCGACATCTCCGAAGGCGCGCTGCACGTCGCCACCGAGTCCATGTCGGCGCGGTTTCCCGACGTCGAGATTGCGGGCATCCTCGGGGAGTATTTCGAGGGCATCCGCTGGCTCGGCGAGCAGTCTCAACGACGCAATCTGGTGTTGTTTCTCGGCTCCAATATCGGCAACTTCGACAGGGCACAGGCGAGGGGCCTCCTCCGAGAGCTGTGGATGTCCATGGGTGCCGATGATCTGGCGTTGATCGGCTTCGACCTCAAGAAGGACATCGACAAGCTGATGGGCGCCTACAACGACCGAGAGGGAGTGACGGCGGCGTTCAACCTCAACCTCCTCCGTCGGATCAATCGGGAGCTGGGAGGGGACTTCGATCTCGACAAGTTCCGTCACTACGGGACCTACAACGCGCTGAGCGGGGCGATGGAGAGCTACTTGATCAGCCTCGAAGCCCAGACCGTTCGGATCGAGGCGCTCCAGCAGTCGTTCGCCTTCGAGCCCTGGGAGCCGATCCACACGGAGTACAGCTACAAGTACCTGGAGTCCGACATCGAGGCCCTGGCATCCGACACGGGCTTCGCGCCGCGCTCGCGGTTCACGGATGACAACGGCATGTACTGCGCGAGCCTCTGGGGAGTCGCGGGCACGGGGGCAGGACGTTAGGTCTTACGGACCTGGGCGTCTCGATGCCCCGCTGGCGGAGTGGCCATTTCAATGGCTTGCCCTACAGAATCGACCCGGGCCTGGAGTGCCAGACCTCCCTCAATGGGGCTCGTGGCGAGGCCCGCGACGGCCGACATCTCGAGGAGACCAAAGCCCTCTTCGTCCGCGGTTATCTCGTCCGCGGTCGCCTCGGATGGCGAGGGGGTTGCGGCGAGAGCCAGGCCGGTGATTAGAGCGAACATCTGGGACCCCGTTGCGTGTCTTGGCGGGCGCGAGTCGGGAGGGTATTCGAGACTCTCTGGACCCCTTCCAGACGACCCGTCTGCGGCAGTTCTTCGATCTGTGTACGGAATGTACCGGCTGGTATCCAATGCCCGCTTGCAACCCGAATACGGCATACGGAAGGCCCTATCCAGGAGGTATCGATGCGACTCTCTACGGCCCTTTGGGGCGTCATTCTCTGTGTTGTCGGATTCGGCAGTGGTTGCGGCGATGCGCGTTTTGTTCCGGCCTACAAGACCCAGACTTCGGACGCCGTCGTCGTCGGTGAGACCTTGAACATCACCGTCGATGCGACCATCCGCGGGCCTCAGGAGGTGGAGTTCTACCTGATCGGGGCGAGTGATCTGGTCGACCTCGAGTTCGCCGAGATGAAGGGATGGGAACTGTTCCACGACGACAATGAGCTGGCTTACTCCGCTACGTTCCAACCCGATGGCGGGGGGCTCCAGGACGTGACGCTCGAGCTGCAGGGCACATGTGTCGAGGTCGGTGGGGACGCCATTGGCATGGGCTACGCGGTGTCCTGGTACAAATCGAACGGCGACTGGAGAAAGACGATCCTCGACGACTCCTGGGCGACGCTCGATATCAGCTGCGAGTGACGCGCGCGCGCACACTCGCGACGTAGGCCGCGTGCAATTCGGTCACCCTGGACTCCGCCTCTTCCAGTTTGCGGAGAGCGAGTTCATCCTTCCCGACCAGCAGGCACGCCGACGCGTGGGTTGCCAGCACATAAGCGAGATCGGGGCTCTCGATTTCGCGAAGCTGCGCCTCGCTGTCGTCGAACAGGGGGATGGCGCGTTGAGTGTCGCCCTGTTTCCACAGGGCCGCGGCCAGCCTGCCCCAGATCTCCGCTTGTTGTTCGAGGTTGTCGGGGCTCTTCTCGAGCGCCTGCTCGTACAGGAGCACCGCCCGTTCGGCATTGCCGCGCTCCTCTTCCATTTCGCCCAGGTTGGCCAGGTAGCGCGCCTCGGAGAATCGAGCCCCGGCCCTCCGTTTCAGCTCGACGGCCCGCTCGGTGTACGCCACCGCCGCGTCGAAGTCGCCCTGCAGAGAGCACAACACCCCGAGGTCGCCGAGTGCCGTGGCCTCGAGGATGTGGTTTCCGACCTCTCGATTGACCACCAGCGCGGCCTCGTAGCTCGCTCGCGCCCGCTCGTGGTCCCCGTCGCCGAACAGCGCCGTGACCGCGCAGAAGCAGAGCACCAGACCTTCGCGATGTCGGTCTCCAGACTGACGCACGCTGTGCAGGGCCCGATTCAGGAGCGGTGTTGCCAAGGCTCGCCGCGCGGTGAAGTCGGGGTCGGTCGACGGCCATCGACCGTACTGCAGGCCGAGGCTCGCCTGCGCTTCGACCTCGCCCGTTCGGTCTCCGATCTCCTTGTAGATCTCCAATGCGGCCTCGAGAGCGGAAACGGCGAGGCGCGGGCACCCGTGCTGGCGATGGGTGTTGCCAAGGTGCACGCCGACCACCGCCACCCAGCGGGTCATTCCAGATTCGGCGAAGGCGCGCTGCGCCGCCAGGTATCCAGCGATGGCGACTTCGAATCGGCCGAGCTTGTGCAGCGCGCGCGCCCTGATCCGCAGGCAGTGGGCCGCCCCGGAGGCGGTCAGCGCCGACATCTCCAGCACCTGCTGAGCGAGCCGCTCGCCGTGGGCGATGGGCCCGCCGAACTCGAGAACCGTCCACGCGGCTCGCAGGGTGCCCACGGCGGACGCGGGGTCGCCGAGTCGTATCGCCCGTTGGCAAGCGATCAACAGGTTCTCCAGGTCCGCCGAAGTGCGTATTCGATGCCTTGCCCCTTGAGGTCCGCGGAGCAGATCGATAGTCTCGTCGCTACCTAGCGATGCGTAGTACGTGGCGTGTCGAAGCTCGGTTGCCGGACCGTCGGCGTCCTCGAGCGTCGCGCCGCGCCGGATTGTGTCGAGCATGTCGAGCCGCTGGTCCGCAACGCTGACAAGGGACTTGTCGACCAGGCTCTGGATTAGATCCACTATCGGTTCTTCGACGCGCAACACGGCCTCGGCGGCGTCGACCGTCAACCCCCCGCGAAACACGGCGAGCTGTCCCAGAGCCGCGCGCTCATCAGGTGAACACAGGTTCAAGCTCCATTGGAGGCATGCACCGAGCGAGCTATGTCGGGCGGGGCGATCCGGAACCTCCCGACGGAGGAGGTCGAGATGGCGCAACACCCGGTCCCGCACCTGGGTCGGATCGAGCAGACCCAAACGCGCCGCCGCCAACTCCAGAGCCAGCGGCACCCGCTCCAGACTGTGGGCCAGCGCTCGAAGCTCCGCGTTGTCTTTGACGATCGTGCCACCCAACTCGGCCCGTTCGATCATCAGCTGTACCGCTTCCTCCTCAGATAGTCCCGCCAGCTCGACGATCCGCTCACCGCGGAGCCGCAGACGCTCGCGACTGGTGATCAGGAAGCGGGCATGAGGAGCGATCTCGCGCCACTTTTCCACGATCGGAGCGCAGTGGACCAGGTGTTCGAAGTTGTCGAGCACGAGCAGGACTTCGCCGCGTCCGGCGAGCGCATACCCGATCTGTTCCGGACCATCGGTATCGGCCTTGATCCCCAAGGTGCGCGCGACGCTACGGACGACGGCTTCCCGATCGACACAGGCGCTCAACTCGCAGAACCAAGCGCGCTGAGTATCGCCATCGTCGTACCCAAGGGCGGCCTGCCGAGCGAGACGCGTCTTGCCGACTCCACCACTCCCCTTGATGGTGACGATTCCCGGCCGCGTCAGCTCCGCGCGCAGCCGCTGGAGCTCCGCAATGCGTCCGACGAAGCGATCGGCAAGGGGTCGGAGGCGGGTGGTGGGTCGGTGCAGGCGGAGCCGAAAGCCGGCGTTTGCAGCGCACAGATGGCGTGGATTGGTGGGATCGACCTCGATCTTCTGCCGCAACCTCCTCACGGCCAGTTCCAGGGCGCGGCCCGATTCTCCAGTCTGCCACCCGGCTTTGTGCAGCGTGGCCCGGTCGACCACCTCACCGGCAGCAGAATGCAACGTACTGAGCAGCCGAGCCTCTCGCCGACTCAAAGTCTGCGGCTTTCCATCGCGAACCACCCGCTGATGCGCGAGTTCCACGAGCGTCTCGCCGAGGAAGAAGGACGCCGACCGTCGCATGCCCACGAACCGGTAGCCGACGCCGCGAACTGTGAGCAGGTGCCTGGGGTTGTTCGGGTCGGTCTCCAGCTTGGCCCGCAGCCGACGCATCGCGTTGTCTGTGGCGCGCGTATTGGCCAGCTCCGAGTAGTCCCAGACCTCGCGCAGCAACTCGCCGCGACTTACGTCCCGATCGTTATTTGCTGTGATGTAGCAAAGTAATTGCAGATCTCGGGTCGTGAGCCTCGAAGATTCACCGGTGTTGTGGCGGACCGTTCCCGTGACCAGATCGACGGTGCACCCATAGAGTTCGAGCGGTGAACTGAGCGCGTCGTGCTGGGTCCCGCGGTGCGACATGACCCTGCAATAACGGAGGCGGCACCAAACGGTCTCCCCAGATCATGGCGCCCCGCAGGCCAGCCAATCTCCCAGGAGGACGCGCTCATCTGCGAGGACGCTGTCCACCGGCGGCATGGTGGCGTTCTCGTCCGCACTGCGGGCGTAGATCCGTATCAACCACTCCTGGACGAGGTCTTGGGTCTCCATATTCACCTCGATCGGCGCCTCTGCCCGCTCGCCGGCTCCGAGGTTCGAGCTGTGGCAACCGGCGCAGTGGCTGAGGACGAAGCCCTGGCCAAAGCTCTCCCAGGTCACGGCGGAGTCCGGAGGACAGGCCCTGCCGGAAATGAACGGATCGTCGATGCCCTCGGAGGCGGCGGTATCGGCCGCAGCCGGGTCGTTGGGCCCGTTGCAGGCCAGTAGCGTCAGAATCGCGAGATTATGCATGAAACGCCCGGAACACTTCGGCGTCGGGGAAGTAGGCGTCCGGGCTCACGCCAAAGAGCTCGGCGATGCCCGCAAGCACGCTCTCCGACTGCAGCGGCGCCCCGGACGCGGAGATCCGGCCGGTGTCGTGGTCCACCGCCTCGGAGACCAGGGTCTCCGAGGTAGCGCCGACCACCTGGTGACCCTTCACTCCAGGTCCGGTGACGACGCAGCTGGTGAAAGGCCAGTGGTCCTTGCCGGAGTCCGAGTTGAGCACCGGGGTGCGGCCCATCTCGGAGAGGACGAGCACGACCGTGTCGTCGACGAGGTTGCCGCCCTGGAAGCTCGGGGTCGTCTCCAGGAGATCCATCAGGGTGAGCAGGCCGGCGAAGGTCTCCTCGTACAGCCCGATCTGGTCGGTGTTGCCGGTGTGGGTGTCGAAGCTCACGTCGGCCTCGATGAATGCGGTGCGGCTCAGGCCGATGGCGATGGCTTCGGCGGCGACGCGGGCCTGGTCCGCGAACGTGCGACCTCCTCCGATATTTCTGAAGAAGTCGGCGTAGTCCGGGAGGAGATGGCTCCGGTCGAGTCCCAGGAGGAAGGCGTCTCTGAGGGTCGCGTTGGCGCCCAGTGCCGACGCTTCGTTCCGTGCGGTGCGCGCCGCGATGTGCTGCCGGATGAGCTCTCCCTCGTCCGCGGAGTGGAAGTAGCGCTCCCAATCGCGCCGTACCGCTGGGGCCGACGCCTCCGATTCGAGGACCAGTCCAGAGAGCTGGTTGTTTCGTCCGACGTAGCCCAGATCGGCGCCGTAGATGCCCGGTCGCGCGCCGCCTCCGACATCCAGGTACGGCATGGGGGAGTCCGACCCGATCTCGTGTCCAATGATGGCCCCGATGTCCGGCCGCGCCTTGTCCCGCGATCCGGTGAGGACCCGCTGCATGCAGCCGGGATGGGCCACCGACGGTACGTTCATGCCGTTCACCACCGAGGTGAGCGCGCCGTAGCGATCGAAGAAATCGGTGACCGACGGCCGACCCGGATCCAGCCAGAGCGCATCGTTGCCAAACGCCGCCCAGTCTCCGACACCGGTGTCCGCGAACGGGGAGTCGGGCTTGGCGTCGAAGACGTACGTCGGGTCCCAGCCGCCGCGGGCGAAGACGATGATCAGGTTCCGGGCGTCTCCCGACGCAGCGCGCGCCGCGGAGGAGGGGAGGAGGGTGAGCGCGCCCATGGCGCCGAGGAATGTGCGACGGGTCAGGTCCATGGTTGCCTCAGTGGTACGCGATGCGGAAATCCTGGAAGAACGCGGTCAAAACGACCTTCCAGGTGTCAGTGGTGTCGCCGTTCAGGTCGTGGACTGCGGCAAACAGCGCATAGGTTTCGTCGACCTCGACGCTGTCGGCGCCAACATCCTCTCCGAGGACGATCAGGTGCAGGTCCGCCAGCTGATCGCGGACCGCCGGCTCGTCGACGAGGGTGGGGTCCACCAGGGTTCCGGTGGCGACGGCGTGCCCGGCTGCCTCGGACGCGAAGCTCCGCAGGAAGGCCGATGAGGGTGCCGAATACATGTGGGTCGGGACCAGCTTGGCGTCCCCGTCGATCCCGCCGCCATGGACCTTGTAGCCGCGGCGGGCGTTGGTCGGCAGGGTGATGTCGGCCCCGTCCGCGCCGCCGAAGATCGTGCCCCAGTGAAAGCCGGTCAGGTCCTCCATCAACCGCTCGAGCTGCTCTGGACGGGTCTGGAGGTGCCCGACGAGGTGGGTTGCCTCTGCTTCATCGGTGGCGTGGGAGGCGGCGAATTCGTCCGAAAGCGCGATCTGGCGCGCCATGGCCTTGAGGTTGAGATCGCCGTCGACCAGCGCCTGCTGCGCCGCGGCGACCCGCTCGATGGGGACCTCCTCCAGCGGGATCTGGGACAACCACGAGATGTAGCGGCGGGCCGCACAGGAGGTGAACCGGTGGTCGGTGGCGATGAGCTCGCCGAGGTCGTCCATCGTGTTGCCGCCGAGCCCGTAGTAGCCGTTGTTGCGACCGGTTCGGTTCACGCCCCGGTCGACGTCGTCGGGGAACCACTCCACCGCGGGGAAGCCATTGCGGAAGCCGTTCGCCTCCGCGAAGCCCCAGAAGAAGCCGGCGAGGGGGTCCATGGTCTGGTGGCAGCTGACGCACGCCGGGTTGTACAGAATCGCCTCGTCGATGGCGTTTTCGTCGGTGAGATCGACACTTCCGAGCTGCACATCGCGGCTCAGGTAGTCGGTGCAGATGAGCGCCGATGCTGCGGCGGCAGCGCCTCGTCGATGAGCGTTCTGAAGGGTGGAGGAGAACTGCATATTCCATCCACCCGTAGACAGAATTCCCGCCGTTGGGCGCCCGTCGGTGTAGTCGACCCGCTGCCAGTCCGGTCCGTCTGGATCGAAGGTGTCGGCGATGCCCGCCCACATCTGCGTTCCCAAGGAGTTTGTGACGGTCTGGTCCATGGTGACGATGTCGGTGTAGGGCCGATCGTTGACGACCACGTACTCGATGAGTGCCAACGGCTCTTCGTTGAGCCAATACGCCCAGTCCATCCAGTGGATCTCGGGCGGGATGTCCTGCGAGACCATCTCCTCGACGCGGACGAGGAGCGTCTGATTCTCGATGTCGCGGACGGTTGCGCCGAACTGCGGCGAAGCCAGGTAGGTGTCGACGATTCCGGGGAGCGCGCCGGGGTCCGCCTGAACGGCTGCGAACTCCTCCGGAGTGGGGCGCGTTCCCTTCAGGGCCATGGCCACTCTGAGGAGTCGGTCGGTGTCGGACAGGAGCACGACGGTGGACGCTACGGGCTGGGTCCCCGGGTCGGTGCTGGGTGATTTCAGGTCCGGGGCCGGGTCGCCATTGCAGACGACCAGGAGCGGAATGGCGAGCAGGACAGGGACGCGACGCATGGGTCCTCCTGGGCGCGAACAGTGCCTGGGTGTTTTCGAAAAAGGAAGACAATATCCGCTGCTGTGGCGCGTTCGCGGCCGAAACGGCGGCGAGACGCCCGGGTCACTCGCCGCTGATTGTTCCGGAACCGTCTGTGGTCTGTGGCAGCGTCTCGCGGCGTAAGAAGCCCCGGCAATCTTCATAGCCGAGCTCCTCCTTGGCCCGCTTTCGCTCTTTCAAGCTGAGCAGATAGGCATCTCGCGAGTCGACATTCCGGTGGCAGTACTCCAGCGCATCCGCATGGTCGAGCGCTTTTGCGGGCAGGTATTCGGATACCAGGTCTGGAATCATGCGATAGGCATCGCCCAGGCCGGGTTCGGCCCAGGCGCCTTCGATCGAGACGCCGAGAAATCCCCTCGCATAGGCCTCGCGTTCGTGGGCCCGCTGTTCTGCGGTCACTGAATCGGGCAGGTCATCCAGCCACGGGGGTCCGTCTTCTATCAACAGTGGAACTGCATATTCCCACGCGAGAACCATGGATTTCGCGGACAGTGTCCGCCTGGCGTCGCCGCGAGAATTCAGCGCCTCCTCCCCGGACTCCGATTTGCCGAAGCCGGCGTAGTCGAGCTCGCGCACGGTCTGGTGTTTGCCGACATCGACAGTGACGCTGACCTGCCCTTTTGTGATGCCTTCTATGCCCTGAAAGTGCGTGGTCAGATACCGCGGAGGCATATGTAAATCTCCCCTTCTACGCAGATTTTCCTTCATCGCTGCCTCATAGGCGTCGGCGGCCTCCTGGTCTTTGACTTCGCAGATCGGCGGGCTGTAGCGCTCGATGGTCTGAGAGGTGATCTGCACGTGGGTGGCGTCTTTCAGCAGGCTGGCGCGGACGTACGTTCCGCCCCTGTCGATGACGTGGGTCTTGGTGAACGTCGTGGTGTCTCTGTTGGGCCCGGGAACGCAGCGGTAGTTGTCCAGCAGGCCATAGGCCTCGACTATTTCCTCCCGCTCGGCGTGCACCGCATCCCATTTTGCCTCGTACTTCTGGAACTCGGGAGAGGGCCGGTGCACCTGTCGCGCCCGTCCCTCTTTGGACGAGTAGCCTTCGACGCGGTCGCCCACTGTCACAAACACGACGGGTGCCCCCCGGCTGTCGGCCGTGCGGATCCACGAATCGAGCCAGTCGGTGTCCATGACGAACCGAAGTGGCTTCCACAGGTACTTCATCATCGTGCCCATGGGCTTCATGTCGCTGTCGACAACGAGGGCCGTCGCCCCTTGATACTGGGACTGATACCCCATCATCGAACTGACGAATCCGTCGCTGGACACGATCTGAAACACCGGAAAGTGGGCGGTGTAGAGGGCCACGGCGTGCAGTGCCAGGTCTTCCGTTTCCTGGGGGTCGGGTGGGTTCAGGCGGTCGTCGAAGCTGCCGACCCGCGCGGGCAGGACGTATTCGCCGTGCTCGTCGACGAGGTCCGGGTCGTAGCGGCCGGTCGCCTCCAGATAGTGCAGCCCGATTTCACCGGCTGTGGCGTATCGGCCGTCGGCCAGCGCGCTGCGGAGCTCCAGGTCGAAGCCGACCATCAGCTCGGTCGCCCACCGGTGGCTCATGTCGTCGCAACGTATCGAGCTCGGTGGCATGTATATCGGGGACGCCGTGATGAGCGTCAGCTCCTCGCTGGGGGCCAGCTCTTCGAGGGCTCTGAACATCTGCCATCGCTCGATGACATCGGCCTTGGCCCACTTGGCGTCGAAGGCCTCGTATTTGGCGGTGCGTTGTCGGTAGGGCTCGAGCTCTTCTTCCGTCCACTGTGGGCCGGCGAGTGCGGGCACGCCGAGCAATAGCGTCCAGAACAGCACGGGGGTCGCCATTGAGTCCTCTCGAGTCACGCTCAGTGTCGCACGACTTCCAGCGCGGAGCTTACAAAGCGATACACAACAGTGATAGTCCAATTTACTCTAGTGTCATCGTTGAACTCGAGCCCCTCATGAGCTTCGGGGACGGATTTCGGGAGGTACATCACCGCCACCGACAAGGAGCGTCGAAGATGAAGCCGACCTGGACCCTCGCGATCCTCGCCCTCATGGCCTGCAACGGCGCTGGCGAAGACCCCGCCTCCGACACCGATGTCCTCGCGGGCGAAGCCGACGCCGATGTGGACGCCGACGCCGACGCCGATGTGGATGCCGACACCGACTCGGACACCGACGCCGACGGCCCGTTCGACAACGACAGCATCGTCGACTGCGACACGAACATCGATGCCGACGTGCCCGCCTTCTACAAGACCTACTTCCGCTGTGTCGACATCTGGATGGACGGTGGAGACGTGGTCATCTGGAGCGACGGCGCGCCGCCCCACGAGAGCGCCTACTACCAGAACGGCGCGCTGAGTGTTCCGTGGGACAACCAGGGGGGAAGCCACTTCCAGAACCCGAACTGGATCGCGGCCCAGGACATCGAGATGACCATTCCGTCCAACCCGGTGGCCAAGGGCATCACCATTGACAACGCCCTGGTGGACATCACTGCGATGACCTCCAATGAGGAGTACAGCCTCGGCACGATCGGCGTGGCCCTGAACGGGGTGAGCGAGTTCAACGCCGCGGCCGCTCCGGGCATGGACCTGTACGACGAACAATGGAGCTTCGACCTGTACGAAGGGCATCCTCAAAACACCGGTGTCTACCACTACCACGGCCGGACGCCGGGTCCGCTCGAGGTCCTCTGGGATGCGGGTCTGGTGTCGTCCACTGAGCCTGGGCAGGCCGAGGTGGAGCTGTACGGCATCCTCTGCGACGGCACTCTGGTCCTCGGCTGCACCGAGCTCGACGGGTCGACGCCCTCCGACGGGGATTTCGACGCCCAGAACGGCCACGTGCACGACATCGCCGACGCGACGATGACCCACTTCACCGACCGCTACCACACCCATGTGTGTCCGGCTGCCTATGCAAACCACCCGTTCAACCCCGAGATCGCCTATTACGATGGCGGCGGATGTCCCCGCGGCGGTCCCGGCGGCGGCCCCGGCGGTCCGTAGGACGTGCGGGCGCTGACGCTGATCGGGCTCCTCCACACCGGGGGAGCCTTCGCTCATGGTGGGCTCCCCGAGACCCTGGACCGCGTCGTCTCCGACTCCGGCGAAACGCTGGTGACCACCCACGGATTTCTTCAGGATTCAGGCGGATCCTGGGAGTGGGTCTGCGAGGAGATCATCGGCGCCTATGCCTTCCGCACCGGCTTCCAGATCACGCCGTTGGGAACCTGGATCCTCTCCACCACCAGCGGAATCCTCACCAGTGAGGACGGCTGCAGCTGGGCCTATGCCGAGGGCCCGTTCGCGTACGTCTCGCAGCTCGCCCTCGATCCCGTCGACCCCGGCGTCATCTGGGTGGCCACCGATGAGGGCCTGTGGCGGTCGGCGGATGACGGGTCGACGTTTGCGCTGGACCTGCCGGTAGACGCCTCCCTTCGCTCCTTCGTACAGACGGCGGATGGGTTCTATCTGTGGGTTTTCGATGGGGACCAGCCCCAGGTCTGGTTCGGGGATGCAGACGGCTTCGACAAGACCCCCATCGAGGTCTCCGCCGGCCAGCTCCTGGGGCTGGAAGCCGACGAGGAGGGGAGGGCCTACGCGCGTTTTCCCGCGGGCGCAGCCGACGAGCTGCGCCGGTATTCTCCGGATGGCACCGAGGAGATCTTGCTCCAGACCGTGGTCAACCTCTCCGCCTTCGACATCGGCGCCGATGGGACCCTCCACGCGTCGGTTCGCGGCCTGGGAACCCAGGTCTCCACGGATGACGGCGCGACCTGGACCGCCCCCGATGGGCAGCCGGTGAACTGTCTACACGGTGACGTCTCCTGCCCGGATCTCAACACCGGCGTCGAGGCGCTCTTCGATGGAGGCGGCGAGGTGAGCCTGCGCTTTGCCGACGTCGCCGGTCCGCGCGACTGTCCGGCAGATTCGGACTTCGCGCTGTACTGCGAACCCCTCTGGCCCCTGGTCTCGCTCCAGTTCGGGCTGGAGGAGGGCAGCGAGGACACGGGTACACCCTCGGTGGAAGTGGAGAGCTCCTGCGGTTGCAATCAAGCGCCCGGTGCGTTGTGGTTCGGGTGGATCCTGCCCGCGCTGCTCGCAACGAGGCGTCGATGAGTGTGCCGACAATCCTTCTGGTCGAAGACGACTCGCGCTCCGCCGTCCTCGTTCGCGACTATCTGCAATCTAGAGGTCTGTCGGTGACTATCGAGCCCGACGGCGGTCGGGCTGTGGAGCGGATCGCGACCGAACAACCGGATCTTGTCATCCTCGATTGGATGCTTCCGGGTGAGGACGGACTCTCCATCTGCCGTCGCGTGCGGCCCCGCTACGACGGCCCGATCCTCATGCTCACGGCTCGCACCGACGACGTCGATCAGATCGTCGGGCTCGAGGTCGGCGCCGACGACTACGTGCCCAAACCGGCGAACCCACGACTGCTGTTGGCGCGCATTCAAGCGCTCCTCCGGCGGACCCAACGCGACCCCAACGAAGACGGCGACATCCGGGAAGTCGGGGATCTCGTGGTCGATCGGGCTGCGCGCCTGGCGGCAGTCGCCGGCGAACCGGTGACTCTGAGTACGTCGGAGTTCGCCCTGCTGTGGCTGCTGGTCGGTCGGGCGGGGGAGCCGGTGAATCGCGACGTGCTCTTCGAGGAGCTTCGCGGCATCGCCTACGACGGTTTCGACCGGTCCATGGACATGCGGGTGTCCCAGGTGCGCAAGATGCTCGCCGAGGCCGATCCACAGGGACGGGACTGGATCAAGACCGTACGCGGCATCGGATATCAGCTGGCGAAGCCCCGATGAACGCCCTCTTTGCGCGAATCTACGCGACGTTGGCCCTGGTGATCCTGGGAGGTCTGGTGCTTGCCTCCGCGTGGGGCTGGGCGCAGCGCAAACCCCTCGACGACAGCCGACTGGTGTTCTTTCTCGAGGCCCACAAGGCGGTCGATGAGACCTTCGATCGCCTGGATCCCGAGGTGGCGGCCGAGGAGATCGAGGCCTCTCTGAACGCGACCGTGCGGCTCGTTCCGCTGGATGAACTCGCCCTACCGGGGCCGGAGCGTCGGCGTCTCCAAGCTGGCCACGCGGTCGCGGTGCCCGGTCGTGCATCGGTCTGGGTTCCCCGCATCGAAGAGGGACTGGCGGTGGAGGTCCGCAGTCTGGTCCCGCGGGAGCTGGACGTGGGGTCCATTGTCGGATTGTTGGTCCTGCTGGGGCTGGGGTTGGCGGTGTGGCTGCAGCTGCGACCGCTCCACGGACAGCTGAATCGGCTCGCCGAGACCGCCCATCGCTTCGGAACCGGGGACCGCGATGCGAGAGTGAAGCTGAAGTCTGGGGCCCCGACCCGGGAACTCGGCGACGCCTTCAACGACATGGCGGATCAGCTTGCGGCCGTGCTTGCGGGCCAGGAAGAGCTGCTGTTGGCGGTCTCCCACGAGCTGCGCACCCCGATGCATCGGGTTCGCTTCGCCATCGAGCTCATGGCCGAGGAGCACGATCCCGACAAACGGGCCGAGCGTCTCCGAGAGCTCCAGATTGACCTGGACGATCTCGATGGCCTGGTCGGCGAACTCCTCACCTGGGGAAGACTCTCCGCCGATCCCGGACTCGAGCCTTCCGCGGTTGATATTCCGGAGTTGGCGGTGCGCCTCGCCGCCGAAGCCCGTGCCCTGAGACCCGAGTTGGGTGTGACTGTGGATGTGCCGAGAGGCGTGACGGTTCAGGGCGATCCGGCACTCGTCGCTCGCGCCTGGCGAAATGCCGTCAACAACGCCGTTCGCCACGCCGCCTCCCACGTCCAGATTGCGGTGCGGGAAGGTGCATTGGTGGTCTGCGATGACGGCCCCGGAGTGCCAGACGCCGACAGGGAGCGCATCTTCGACCCCTTCGTGCGACTGGACGCCGCCCGCACCGCCGATACCGGTGGGGTTGGACTGGGCCTGGCCCTGGTGGCGAGAATTGCGGCTCGACATGGCGGGTCCGCCGAGATGGTGTCCGGTCCAGAAGGCGGGGCGATCCTGCGGATCCTCCTGCCGCTTACACGCGCTGACGCGGGGTGACCAGGTCGCGACGCCCGTGGCGACTCAGACGGGTTTCACTGGCGGAACACCCAGGGGTATCGCCATGAACTTCGCCCGATCAGCCCTCTTGCTGGCCGTCGTCTCCACCGCCGCCATCGCCCAGCCACCCGGTGGGGCACACCATCCGCCTCCCCTCCACGAGATCGTCGCCGACCGCGCCGACGAGCTGGGTCTGGACGATGCAGTCCTCGCCGAGATCGAGGACATGTTTGCGGAGAACTGGGATCTACACGAATCTCTCCGCGCGGGGCTCCGGACCGAGCACGACGCCATGCGCGAGATCATGGAGGCCGACCAGCCGAACCGGAAGCGGGCCCTGAACCAGGTAGAATCCATCGCGGCAGCCGAGCTCGCCCTGCATCGGCACCGCATCTCGGTGGAGCTCGAGCTCCGCGCCCTCCTGACGCCGCGAGAGTGGCGGGCACTGAGACCGGGGTCAGGACGTTAGGTGTTAGATCTCGAGCGGAGCCTCGCGGCCTTCGCCGGAGCGCCGTACCGATCCCACGCGTCGGCGGACTCCTCGAACCGACCGGCCATCTCCAGAGCCCAGGCCAGCATGTGGGTGTCTTCGTGTTCGTCGCAGATCGCGATCGCGCGCTCGATGTCCGCGGTGGACCCCGAGAGCTCGGCGCGACAGACCGCCGCCCTGCCAGCGTAGGACTCCGGACACGCGACGGCTACCCCCTCGAGGTGGGCCATGGCCTTCCGGATGGCGCGGCGAATGCCGATACCCTCCCAGGCTCCCACTTCAGCGAGCACACGGTGCCCGCCGATGACCACCGCGATGCCGACGCTGGTCTGCGCGGACATGCAGAGCCCGTCGTCCCAGTTGTCGACCCCGTAGCGGGCCGCCTCCCACGCGGCGCGGGGATTGTCGGCGAAGTGGGTGTGGTGCTGAAAGGCGACCCAGGCCCAGTGGAGGTTGGCCGCTTTCGCCTCCGGCAGGTGGCGAAGGTCCAGGTGAGCGAGCTCCGCCTCTGGATCCTCGCAGGTCCCGTCCATGACCTGCAGGAGCAGTTGCATCTGTCGGCCACATGTCGGCCAGTCGAGCATGTCGGTCCGATCGCCCTCTTTGATCAGGACCTCGGCCAGCGGCGCGACAACGCGGAGGTCATTCCCGAGGTGGAAGGGATGAGCCGCCCGGAACAGCCGAAGCAATACGCGCGTGACCGTGTCCTCGCCGACACATGCTTGCGCTCGCTCGATCAAGGCGACGGCTTCGCCGAAAGGACGGGTCATCCCTATTGTGAAGCCTCCGAGAATGGTGTGCATCCAGACGCGTTCCTCTTCGGGAATCTCCATGCGGTCGGCCATGTCGATGCCCGCCTGCGCGAGGGCGTCGGCCCCGGCCCAATCACCGAAAACGCCACCGACGATGAAGGAGTACCCGACGGGGGCGGTGGCGCTCTCCGCAGACATGCCATTGCGTACGCACAACTCCATGGCCGCCACGGTCTGGGTGCCGATGACCTCCGGACCCTCGCGATAGGCCATGGCCCCGAAGTGGGAGATGAGAGTCTGCAGGGCGATCTTGCGTGGGTCCTCGCAGAGTGGGAGGTCGGCCAGATCGGCCGCTGTGAGGCCGCGCATGGCCCATCGCGTGCGCGCCAGCTGCCAAAGCAGTGCCGCTTGTCCCGGGCGTTCGGGGAAGTCGTAGCCCATGAGACTCAACCCGCGCCGCATTCGCGCCGACGCTTCCGGATCCTGTCCGGCCCGCTGGAACATCCTGGCACTCCGGATGAACAGCTTGGCGACGCGAAGGGGATCGGTGACCGCGGCCACCAGTTCCTCGAAGCGCTCCTCGGCGCGTTCGGGCGTGTCCGCGCGATAGAGGGCCTCGAGGTCGACCAGCTCCAGATCGAAGGACAGGTCCGCTTCGCGGTCTCCAAGAACGCCCTTGGCAAAGGCGATGTACTCCCGACAACGCATTTGGTCGTTGACCAACTGGGCAGCGAGGGCCGCGCGTCGAATCAGGGTCGCCACCGGAGCCCGCTCGTCCTCGGCGAGAGCGCGCTCGCCAAGGCCGTAGTGACGGGCGGCGGCGTACAGGTATCCGTCGGCGGCTTCTGTGGCGCGGGTCGCCAGGGCTCTTGCGATGCGGGCGTGCACTTCGGCCGTTGCCACCGGATCGGCCTGGCGGGCTTCCACGGCCTCGCGTACTCGGTCGTGGTACGGCTCGAGGACCCGGCTGCCGGTCCGACCCGCCAGGCGAATCAGCTGCATCGACTTGAGCATGTTCGCCGACAGCGCGCAGTCGACCCGGGGCAGTCCAGACGCGGCGATCAACAAGTCCAGGTCGAGTCCTATTGAGGCGGTGCAGATGGTCTCCAGTACGACGCGCTCGCGATCCTTCATGCGCTCGATGCGATGCTCGAGGGCAGCCAGCAACTCGATGGGTCGGTTGGAATCCCCTTCGGTGGCCACGAAACGGGCGAGCTCCTTGAGTAGCAGGGGATGTCCGTCCGCCTCGTCGGTCAGGGTGCGGAGTCGCTCGTCGTCGAACGACCAGCCGTCGCTCAGCAAGGCGGTGCTGTCGCCGGGATCGAGTCCACCGAGCTGGAGGACCTCGAAGCGCAGGGGCCACTCGGCGCTCACTTGTCCGAGGCGACCGAGTGGATCGAGTTCGCTTGCGGTCGGTCGGGCCGTGGCGATGACCGTGACCGGCCAGGTTCCCGGCTCGATGAGCTCCGCCAGGAAGGAGAGGCTCGCGTCGTCCACCCACTGCAGGTCATCGATGAACAGGACCAGGCCGGTGCGCTTGGCGATACCCTTCAAGATCGCGCGCAGTCCGATCGCGGCGCCGGCCAGAGAATCGGCGTGGAAAGTGGGCTCTCCACCCAGTGCACGGGCGATGACGGGCACGCGCTCCAACACCGGAAACGCGCCGACCAACGCCGCCGGATCGGACGGCAAGAGCAGGGCGGCATCGACGGGCGCCAATCCGAGCAGGTAGTGCGACAGCCCGTCGACCAGCCCGTCGAGCGCGTTCAGTGGAACGGCCTCCTGCTCGTGACACCGCGACTGGAGGACGACGAGTCCGTCGGCTGCGCACTGTCGCAGGAACTCGCGGGCCACCGAGGTCTTGCCGATTCCGGCCTCCCCACGAATCAGGATTGCCGCCAGATCGTCCCGACCTCTCGCGTGGGTTGCGGCGACCTGGGTCAATTCGCGGGCGCGACCGAAGAACCGTTCCCTCGCATCGGGTTGCAGCTCGAGGACGGTGGGTGTCGCGCCGAGGACGGCGAGGATGGCCTCGGCGTCTGGCCGTTTGGATGCATCCGGCTGGAGGAGTGCGACCACGAGTCGATCCAGATCGTCGGGCACCTTCTGGACCCACTCCGACGGCGGGAAGGGTGCATGCCGCTGCTTCTCCGCCAGGATCTGCGCGGTTGTGCCGACGTAGGGATACCTCCCGGCGATCCCGTGGTAGAGGAGCACTCCGACAGCGTAGAAGTCGGCCGCCGGACCTACCGGATCATCGGTGTATTGCTCCGGGGCCATGGTCGCGACCGTGCCCTCCAGCCGCCCGGCGGTGACCCCTCCAGCGGTGTCGGCGAGGTCCTGGATCAACCCGAAGTCGAGGAGCACGACCCGCTCGTCCTCGGTGACGAGCACGTTGGAGGACTTCACGTCGCAGTGCACCCGATCCAGCTGGTGCAAGTGCCGCAGCGCCTCGATCAACTGGGCTCCGGATTTGCGCAATCGGGACTCGTCGAACGCCGCCGCCATCCGCCCGCCGGCCTGGAGGCCGATTTCGGTCAGGGTCGCGGTGTGGGTGAGGTTCAGCGTCTCGTTTCCAGTCGGCACGGGTTGGCCGACCCACTCCTGAAACGGCACGCCGGCCACCAGCTCCATGGTGAAGAACCAGCGGCCGTCCTCGCAGTGCAGCTCGTCGAGCCTGACCAGTCCCCGATGTCGAATGTCGGCGAGGGCGCGAAACTCCTTCTTGAGTCGATAGACGCCCTGTGCGGAGAGTTCGTGGAGGGTCTTCAGCGCCACGAGATGCTGGGATTCGGTGTCCAGCGCCTCGTACACGACCCCCATGCCGCCGGAGCCCAGCGTCCGGCGAATGTCGAATCGGGTGGATTCCATCGGGGTCATGCCGAGCATCCTAGCTCCCCTGAGGGGTGCGGGTGACCTGGTAAGATGAGCGATGCGTCGCCCGCCCTTTTCTCGCCATGTGCTCGTGCTCGTGCTCGCGCTCACTGCCGTGGTGGCCATTTTCGGCGACGTTCCCGTGAAGACACCGGAGCCGGGTCCCGATCAGGCGACGTGGAGTTTCGAGGAGGAGTTCGCCTACAACGCCGAGGCCTTCGCCTCTGAGTGCGGCGTCGTGGTCGAGACCCAATGCGAAGAGGGCCGGTGCGCGATGTACACCGAGCTCCCGCGGGACTTTGGCCTGTGGCGACTCTTGACCGAGCACACAGGAGTGCTTGCCAGCATCCTCCTCGCCTCCAGCCAGGGCGTGGACTGGGAGTCCGTTCCCTGTGTTCCCCGTGTCCAACCCTTGAACGACCAACTCGAAGGAAGGGTTGTGGCGAGTGGGGGAGCCGAGCTCGAGCCCGGCTGGAGGACGGGTTGCGGCGCCATCTACGAGGCGGGCAATGACATGACCGAGGTCCAACGTCGCGAGGCCCGCCGGTGGTCGACGGAGTTTTGTTCGGGTTTTTCTCCCAACACGACGTGGATCTGGCGCACGCGGGAAGAGATCAGCCGGCGGTGAGTCAGAACCGAGTGATGCAGTGGCTGAAGAACAACACACCCCCGGCATCGTTGTGGGGGTTCGGCGTGTTTTTCGTCGCAGCCGGCGTCTTCGGGGAGACGTGGCCGCTCTCCCGCCTGCCAATGTACTCGAGCTCGGGTCTGCGCACCGAGGGCGCCATGCCCGCTTTCGAGGTCGATGGAAAACCGGCAGAGGTCAGGGACTTCGAGGCGTTTCAGGGCGCTCCCCTGGAGGACCTGCTCCCGGACAGGCGATGCCGGGAGTGTCCGCAGATCACCGGCGAACGATGCAGGAACTTCGCGTCGTCCTTCGGTTTCGTCACCCAGGCTGACCTCGAATGGATGCGCGGTCACGAGGCGGTCGAGCCCGATGCCGCCGCCAGAACCGCGATCTACGGCTACCGGCTCATTCGGGTCGAGGGCGGCGAGGTCCTGATCGGCGATCTGGTCCCCGCGTGGTGCGGCACGGCGAGACCCCGTTGAGCAAAACGATGATCGGTAGGGTGCTTTGGGGACTGGCCATTCCGCTGGCGCTGATCTCGATGCACAGCTGGATCGCCGAACGCGGCATGAACTACCCGTGGGGTCCGAGCGCCTGGATCCCGGGCCTGACGGCGCTGGGCTCCCCCTCGGCACGCTACGCGGCGATGGCCATGATCTGCGCACTCACGGTGGCCTGGGTCAAGGGATACCGACGTCAGCTGGCCGCTATCGCCGCTTTTGCCCTCCTGCTTTTCTACGCTCACCTGAAGTCCACGACGGCTGCTCACCAGACCAACGAAGGCCGATCCGACATGCTAGCTGGGGCGACGCTTCTGGCGTGGATCGTCGGCAGCTTTCAGAGCGGAACGGACGAGGAGCGGGATCAGCTCGGAATCGACATGGCCGCGGGTGTGGTCGCCGCCGCCTACTTGTGGGCCGGCGTGATGAAGGTCTGGGCTCTCGGTCCCCTCTGGGCGATGCACTCCGGCCTCGACCTGCTCATTGTCGAGCGTGGAGTCGGAGCGAGCGGCCCCTTGGCCAGTTTGCGGATGACAGTCGGTACAACGCCGGTTCTGGGTGGCATTTTGGGCTCCATCGCGCTGCTCATCGAGCTCGCGGGCCCGCTGTTCATGATCCGGCGCTATCGACTGCGGTTCGCAGCTGCCGCCATCTGCATGCACGTCGGGATCGGCGTGCTGATGGGCTACTACTACATCAGTTTCTGGGTCATTCTCCTGGGGATTGCCATACTCTCCAACGAGGCAGAGGTCGCCCCATGAAGTTTGCCATTCTGTTGTGGATCCTCGGTTGTGGGAGCGCCGAGGTCGAATCGCCGCCAGAAGACGAAGCCCTGACTGAGCTCCGCGCTGGAGACCACGACTTCGCAGAGGAGAAATACAAAGAGGCCATCGAACACTTCGACAAAGTGATCGACCTCGAACCGGAGAACGGCGTCGTCTACAGCAAGCGCGGCGTTTGCTACTACGAGCTGGACCGGCCGAAGCGCGCGATCAAGGACTTCAAGAAGGCCAAGAGCCTCGATCCGGACATCCCGAACATCGACACCTACATCACGATGGCCAAGAAGGCCTTCGAATAGCGCCGTCTTCGAAGGCTGGGCCGATCCGTCGACGCTCGAGAGTTGGCGCGCGATGGAGGAGGCACTGCAAACCACTTCGCGGATATGATGCCGCGGCAGACGAGGTCCGAAGATGCGGTTGTGCGGCTGGATGGTGTTGTTGGCCGCCTGCAACGGCGGAGACAAGGACGCCGTGGACTCGGCCACGGGCACGGACGCGGACACGGACACGGACGCCGATAGTGACACCGACACCGACACGGACCCCGCTCCGGACGCCGACGGAGACGGCTTCACCGAAGACGATGACTGCGATGACACCGACATCAACGTGTTTCCCGGGGCGACGGAGCACTGCAACGGGATCGACGACGACTGCGATGGCGCCATTGAGGAAGGCGGTCTGGTCACGGTGGACGGAATGGACACCTTTGGAACCATCCAGGCCGCCCTCGACGCCGCACAGGACGGGAGCACGGTCATCGTCTGTCCCGCCACCTGGAACGAGAGGCTGTGGATCGATGACGCCATCACCCTGCGGAGTCGCGATGGTTCACTGACGACCACGGTCGATGCTCAGGGCAACGGGATCGTGATCGATGCGACGGGTGCCGGAGCTGAGACCGTGGCGATCGACGGCTTCACCATCCGCAACGGCGGTGACGGCGGCATCGTCATGGCTCGAGGCTCGAATCTGGAGCTCTCGGCGTCGGTGGTGACCAATAACGACAGCGCGATGGGCGGCGGGCTCAAGGTCGCGGACGCAGTACTCACGGATGTGTTCATCAACGGGAACGAGAGTATCGGCGACGGCGGCGGCGGCGGCATGTGGCTTCTCGGAGGAACCGTTATTTGTACCAATGCTCTCATCGAGTACAACGTGGCCTGGTACGGAGGGGGAATCGCCGTCGACGGGGACTCCACCCTGACCGGATGCGAGGTCCGGAACAACGTCGGCGAAGAGGGTGGGGGAGCAGGCGTCTCGCCGGGCGTCACCCTGGATGCGACCGATTCTGTCTTCGAGGGCAACCAGGGAAACGACGGCGGGGGCATTCACATGGACGGCGCCGAGCTCATCGGTGGGGAGATCATCGGCAATGACGCCTCGGAGGGAGCGGGGATCTACCTCGATCGAGCGGACGCAATCCTGACCGATGTGGCGATCCGAGAGAACGTGTCCACGGTTCATGGGGCGGGTGTGTACCTGCCCTTTGGCGGCGAGCTGGACGGGTGCGATGTCAGGGACAACACGACGGGCACCGAGGAGGGGGGCGGGCTCTTTGTGGGAACCATGGGGGTCGCCGTCGTCACCGACACGGTGATCGAGGACAACCACGGCGCACATGGCGGCGGCGCGTACCTGGAGGACGGAGCGCACATGACCCTGGTTCTAGGCGCCGTGCGGACCAACACATCGGTCACGCTGGGTGGAGGAATCTATTTGAGACCCGGAACCACCGCCGACATCCAGGGCACCGATGTGTCGTCCAACAGCCCCTTCGACGTCGGCACGACGGCGCTGTACCAGGGTATCGATCTCGGCGGCGCCGTGACGGTCGTATGTA
>Ga0315336_1000904_pt1 | contig 66936 bp, 57 predicted proteins | sample ASW5metaG_FD_204512 | JGI IMG/M metagenome (GOLD analysis project Ga0315336, IMG submission 204512) | Ammonia-oxidizing marine archaeal communities from Monterey Bay, California, United States - ASW #5 | ecosystem: Environmental > Aquatic > Marine > Intertidal zone | place: USA: California... | reverse complement strand
GAACGGAATGCCTCTCAAAAGCGTCGCGGCCGCCATTCCAGTAAGGTCTCCGATCACGCCACCGCCGAGTGCTATCATTGGCGTCTGGCGATCAATTTCCCAGGCTAACGCTGCGTCATAAATTGCGTGCAGGTGTTTCGGAGACTTGGTGTTCTCGCCAGCTGGTAGTGTTAGAATTAGAGGCTCCCAGCCGTCCTCTTTTAAAAGGGCATCCATTGTGGAGCGATAATGCTGTGCTACATTCGAGTCGGTCACGACGAGGCATTTTCCAGGTCGCAATCCGGCATTTCTCATTTCTCCAGGAAATTTACTAAATGCTGCGAAGGTCACGTCGTACGTTCGCTCTTCATCAAGCTTTATCCTGATGGGCTTATCCAGGTCTTGAAGCAACATGCGCGGCTTAAAATGGGAGAGTGGGGGCGAACATCCGACACCGAATAAGATAGCAATCCGGACGAGCCCTTTCGTCATCAAATCTCACTAGATTTTTTATTCCTACATCACGCTGGAATGACAAGTGCCGTACCCGATCTGGCGATAAAGAATGCTACAGATATTGTCCAGTTGATCCTACGGGATATAATCTCGACAGGTGATTCTGTAGTGGATGCCACGTGTGGAAATGGACATGACAGTGTCTTTTTAGCCTCTTTGGTGGGTCCTTCAGGACGACTAGTTTGCATCGACATTCAGCCTGAGGCGATTGAGAAGGCCAGACGTCGGTTAAGTGAGGTCTCCGATTGTCCCGAAACCAATGTGATACTGGGATCACACGCCGATATCCGATCATGGGTACCTCAAGAAGAATCGATATCGGCTGTGGTTTACGATCTTGGATATTTGCCGGGAGCGGTGAAATCACCGGGCGGAGAAAGACCAATTGTGACGCGCGCCGAGTCGACGATTGAACCGATCGGGCAAGCTCTGGGATTACTTATGATCAGGGGGGTGATCTTGATTGCTGTCTGCACTGGGCATCTTGGTGGGCAGGAGAAGGCGGACGCGCTCTATTCTTTCTTATTGACGCTCGAAGAGAAACGTTTGTCGGTTGCGCGTCACCAATGGCACAACCAACCATCGAATCTTCCCTTAGTGTTGATTATTCAACGCCAAAGCTGATGTGCCTAATTCTTTTTTCTTTTGATCCACATTCCGAAAGGCCGCTTACCATTCTTGCGAATCGTGATGAGTTTTACGGTCGAAACGCAAATCAAGCGGGGTTCTGGTCGGACAAGCCCGAAATTCTGGCTGGTCGAGATTTGGTTGCGGGTGGCACCTGGTTAGGCATTAACACGAGTGGGCGATTCGCCGCGGTCACAAATTTCCGTGAGCCATCCCGTTTCATTCCTGATGCCAGATCCCGGGGTGAGCTGCCAACGGATTTTCTTTCCTCTTCAGAGTCCATTTTGGAGTATTTGAGCCGTGTTCAGGAACACTCCACAGAGTATAACGGATTCAATCTTTTGGTCTACGATTCGCAGGAAATGGGCTACTACTCCAATCGATCTGGCGAACGGCCACGGACGCTGGAAACGGGAGTGTATGGTCTGAGTAATGGACTTCTCGACACACCGTGGCCGAAGGTGACGAAGGGCAAACAAGCCTTGTCTTCTGCTATAACTGCCGGAGTCACGGAAGAACAGCTGCTAGATATTCTTGCGGACGATCATGTTGCTGCTGATGCCGATCTGCCTGATACGGGAGTAGGGATTGAGAAGGAGAGAATGCTGTCAGCTCTCTGTATTGTTTCGCCCGAATATGGGACACGATGCTCAACCCTCGTACGTTTTTCGAGTGATGGAGGGATTTCTCTGACGGAAAAAACTATCGTGCCTCCAGATTTGGCCCATCAGACGATTTCATTTCAGGTAAGCGTTCGGGATGCCAGTCACTGGAATGCTGATCACTCAGATGCTGATCAAAAGAAGGCAGATCAGTCGACGTGATTAACAGGATGAACGCCGAGGCCCGGGTCCTTTGGCAATGTGATCACCCCTCGATCAAACCGCATTCCGACGAACGGATCTGCTGCAAGGTGCATAGGACCGTCGAGGTCGAGATAGTCTGCCAGAGGCCCCAAATGAGCGGCGGCTGTCAGGGCAACAGAGCTTTCGATCATACACCCCAACATGACGGTCAAGTCTAGCTGCCGGGCGAGAGTTATCATTTTTCTTGCCGTGTGAATGCCCCCACACTTAGCAAATTTGATATTTACTCCATTTGCTGCTCCAGCGAGAGCGATTATATCGTCAGGGCCCTGCACGCTTTCATCGGCAATGAGGGCCGGCACATCTGCAGGAAGGATTCTTCGAAGAAGGTGCCAGTCATCGATCTCTTCGCTGGGGATAGGTTGTTCGATAAATTCCAGATCATAACCGTTCAATCGTTTGATCATGGAAATCGCCGTGTCCATTGTCCATCCCGCATTCGCGTCGATGCAAAGCATCCCGGAATAGCGCTCCCGTGTCCTTCGTACAATTGCTTCGTCGAAGTCCGGGTTGCCGGAGCCGATCTTGAGCTTTAAGAACGGGAAATCTAGTATTTCTTCAAGAAATCCATCCAATTCGTCCAAGTCGGTTGGTATGGGCAACGCATAAGAGCTTACCAGAGCTCTATTTCGGTCAAGTCCCAACAACGCGTAGAGTGGCTGTCCATGCCGCTTTCCCCAGATGTCGTGCAAGGCCATATCAATCGCGGCTCGAGCAGGAGATGGTCCGTCGGGTAAATCATCCAGGAGGCTGAAAATGGGAAACTCACTTGAATGAATTGCATCTTCCAGCCAGTCTGAAAGTTGAGCAACGTAATTCTCAACGTCTGAAAGTGTTGTCGGATAGTATGGCGGTAAGGCAGCTTCCCCGACTCCGTTTTCCACCGCAACCAGCGCGTTGTTTCTCTGCGTACTCGCACCATGAGCGATTCTGAATACGTGCTTGAGTTTCAGTGGAAGAGCCGATACGCTAACGTTCATGGGTCCTAGGACCTCGGGAAATCAACGTGAATGCCAGCATGTATTCCGGACACGGTCAATCCTAGAAGCCGCTCCTTACAAAACGTGTCCAGATCACTAGGGTCGAAGCCGGAAGGTATCGCAACCTTGTTTCTAAATGGGCCGATTCCCGGTAGACCATCGACCGAGTGTTTTATTTCCCATTTTGAAGCACTTCCTGAAGCACGGCTCTCGGTGGAAATCGATCCTGTTTGCACCGCACCATCTTCGTTTGAGGTGCTCAACTCGAGCCGGCAGACCTCAAAGTTTTCGGCTCTGATGGCGGCAGACTCTTCGAGTTGTGTAGCAAACGCGCTGGCCCACTCCACATCCTGGAAATCCTCCGCCAAAACAGACACCATGTTTTGCTCTGGGTGAACCCTCGTCTCAAATGCCCTTCTGTCGCATCCATTTACAACGATTGTGCATTGGGGGCTTCCTGTGCCACGAAGGTGTTGCGCTTTGTTATGGATTGATAGCGCGAGAGAGAGAGCTGCCGAGGTATCGGAATCAAATCCGTTTTCTTTGGTACCCAATTGCACTACCGGCCTTAAAACAGGACTGATAGCCAGAAGCTCAGGTAATACGCCAAGCAGAGAAGCATTTTGCTCGAGGGCCAGGTCCAGGAACGGACCTCGAACGATAGAAACACCAGTGTCGGTAGCAGCGCGAGCCATCGCCTCAGCTATGGACAGAAGTTCGCTTTTCCCATGTCCGTAAAGAAGGGAGGAAGAATCGCGAACGTTCAGTTCTATGTGTGGCAGCGGTGCTTTCATATCTCTGGCCACATCTTCCACGAGTAGCGCAAGAGAACTAGAAGCCAGACGCAGATGATCGTACACTCGTGCACGTTGCGTAGCACTGCGTCTGCTCGCGCAGGCCGCGACCGAGACAGAAAAACGAATCCAGATAAGGGGAGAACCGGACATGGAGGGGGAGTCTACAGCCTCCAATACCTGTACGGCTGCCGCTTCCACATCGGACGCTGATGCGCGATGACCCAGCGTGGAGAGTACACTGTCAACTATCGTGTTTATGTCGCCTGGATTCATTTATCACAGATGCAAAAGCGTAAGCATGACTTGAGCATGCAACATACTGCCTGTCGGTGAATGACTCCACGATGAAAAGAGAGCTTTTTGGAAAAAAAGTACCTTGGGAAAAAAGTACTTTCAGACAGAACCTGCCTGATACGGGAGATTAAGTGCGCTCTTTCAGAGACGCCAGAAGCTTGTCATGTAGTTGTCCGAAGCCTCCATTGCTCATCACGAGAGCAACATCTCCGGGCCGCAGTTCTTTGAGGAGTTGCGGTAACAGGTTGTCCGCTCCTTCAGCAGACTCAGCAACGATTCCGGATTCGCGAATCCGGTTGATTACGACATCGACATCCAGAAAGTCTTCCTGTCGATCATTATGTCGGAAAGGGGGACGACTCAAGAACACAGCTCGAGCTTCCGAGAATGCCGTCGAATATCCATCCTCGAAGATTTTTCGCCGACTGGAGTTAGAGCGGGGTTCGAACACGGCGACGACGCGTCTGTCCGGCCAACGTTCTGCGGTTGCCTGGACTGTAGCTTTCACGGCCGTCGGATGATGTGCAAAATCATCCAGCACAATGATGCCTGCTTCCTCTCCTCGAATCTGTTGACGACGTTGTATTCCAGCAAACGAACCGAAGCCATCCCTTATTTCGTCTACACTCAGGCCTTCATCAAGGGCGATGGCGGCGACAGAGAGCGCATTCTGAAGATTGTGACGACCACTAAGTGGTAACCACAGCCGACCGAGCACCGATCCATCGACCATCAGATCGAAGCGTTGTCCATCGGAGCCTGTGTCGATTCGCACGGCGGTTACGTTTACGTCCGTTGCTTCCAAACCGTACGTACAAACTCTCGCGGAGGCAGCTGAAGCGAGCCTGCGGACCTCGGGGTCGTCGGCGCACAACACCAACAGTCCGGTCTCCGGCAGGGAAGAAGCAAATGCATTAAATGCGTCTCTGTAGTCCTGCATGGTCGAGTAGATGTCGGCGTGGTCGAATTCTACCGATGTCACCACGGCCGATGTGGGTCGATAGTGCATGAATTTGGGACGTTTATCAAAATATGCCGTGTCATACTCATCCCCCTCGACGATAAAGTGTTCACCCGTCCCCACAGCATAACTGACATTTCCGTTATTCATCACTCCCCCCACTAGAAATCCTGGATCGCGGCCGGCACTTCGAAAAACATGCGCAAGAAGGCTTGTTGTCGTTGTTTTTCCATGAGTACCCGTAATAACCAGCGACCGGCGTTCCTTTATGAAAAAGTGTGCGACCGCTTCCGGAAGAGATTGTTGAGCGAGATGATTGTCGCGTGCGTACGCCGCCTCGACGTGTGTCGGGGTGCAGGCATTCCCGACTATTATTAGCTGCGCGTCCGAATCTATGTTCGCTGCGTCATAGCCTTCGAGCACTTCTATACCCATGGCCGCAAGCCTGTCACTCATAGGGGGCCATGTGGCGGAGTCTGAACCGCTAACGGTATATCCCGCTTCATGAAAAAGACCTGCGAGCGAGCCCATTCCTGTTCCACAAATACCGATCAGGTATACGCTCTCGATATTAGCGGCATCGGGAACGCTTGGCCGATCAAAAATCCGAAGATGAGCGTCAGGAAAATCTCCTAAAGACCGCATGGACAGATGGGTGTTTTATCAGGAATTCTGGCTTGTGTCAGATGCTCTTACACTCGATACGGCAACTTCTTGCGGGCGAAAAGCGGCCTGCATTCTCAGTGCAAGAGAATCGAATACGGAATACATGACAGGGACTATAACAAGTGTTAGAAACGTGGCAAACGTAAGTCCCGAAATAATGGCGGTCCCCATCGGTCCCCAAAACTGCGTGTTTTCAGATCCAAACTGAACGTTGGGCTCCAGGTCAGTCAAGAGGCCGACGAAGTCAATATTGAAGCCAAAGGTGAGCGGAATTAACCCGATGACCGTCGTGAGGGCAGTCAATATAACGGGCCTCAGCCTGGTTGCTCCCGCCTCAATGATCGCTTCGTGTTTGTCGACCCCTCTGTCACGTAGCTGCATGGTGTAGTCAATCAACACAATGTTGTTGTTCACCACAATTCCCGCTAGGGATATAACCCCGATAAAGGTCATCAGTCCGAATGGTGTCCGGGTGAGAATTAATCCTAGTACCACCCCAATCAAGCTAAAGCCCACGGCGACCATGATGATGAACGGAGATGAAACGTGATTAAACTGGGCGATCATGATCATGAATATGAGCGAGATACCCACTAGAAGAACGATAGACAGGAATCCGAAGCTTTCAGCTTGCTCTTCATTCTCCCCCGTATAGGACATCGTGTAGCCAACCGGAAGATCAGCCTCGTACGGCGCCAACATGCCTTGCACGTCCGCAAGAATTGCCGCGCTGTTGTAACCCGGTGCAGACTGGCCTGTTACGGTGGCTACTCGCTTCAAATCTAGCCGAGTCACGGCTCCGAGACCACCGCTTACCTCAAGATCAGCCACCGATACCAGCGGGATTTGGGTGCCTTCTTCAAGAATGGTGAGACTCCTGAGGCTTTCAAGTGATGCGCGGTCCTCCTCGCGTAACCTGACGATGATGTCGTATTCGTCATCTCCTTCTCTGTATTTGCCAGCCTCAATACCATTGACAGCAGAGCGGACGGTTCCTGCGACTTTTCGAGTTGAAAGGTCAAATCTTGCAGCACGTTCTCGATCGATGCGAACCTTTAGCTCGGGCCGGCCAGTGTCCAGATTATCCTGAATATCGACCAGACCAGGGATGGATCTTGTATCGGAGGCCTCGATCAGCAGGCCTTTAATATCCGACGTAATTTCAGAAATGACATCAAAGTCAGTTCCGGTAATTTCGATATTAACTGGTGCGCCTGTCGGTGGTCCATCTTGGTCTTTATCAAAGCTTATTTCAGAACCTGGAATTCCCTGCAATTCGGTCCGGATTCGCTCCATGGTGATGAAGCTGTCTTCGCTGCGGTCTGCATAGTCCACAAGGTTCATCGTAATGCGAGAGCGCTCGGGGCTGCTCGCAGTACTTCCGTACATGGCATCAGCACTCACACCCACGTTCACCATCATATTTTTGACGTTTTCGCGTGATTCGTCGTTGCCAGCCAAAAGAGCCTCTAAACGTCTTCGTGCTTCTTCAGCAAGTTCATTCGACGCGTCGAGATTCATTCCGAGCGGCCCCTTGGTCGTAACCAAAACCTGCCTCGGAGAGGTATTGGGGAAGAACTCGACTCCGGTCGGGGCGGCTACGAACATGAAAATAATCAAGACCAGAGCACCGACGGATCCATTGAGCAGGAGGGAACGATTGTCCGTTAAAATGAGGTGCTGTTTTTTCACAAACATTCTGCCAATAAATCCTCCACCAATAATTAGGAGCGGAAATATGGCCAGGTTTATGGCTGTTGTCGCATCGACATCTTTTTCCAGGAGAGCCATAACGCTGAGGAATGCGGCCGAGACTATTGCGAAGATTACTCCCGCTCGAATACTCCCGGATTTTCCCAGCAAGATTCCTTCGAATGTGTGGACCATGATGCCAATCAGGCCGACGATGGCGGCGAGGCCTCCAGGTAGGAGGAAAACGAGTCCGGGCATCTCGCCCATCGTGCTAGAAACCAGCATCCCGATTAGGCTGAGTACGAATCCACCCGTGAAGAGGCCTAGAGACATCGTATTTCTCAGGAGAGCACGTCTAACCGAATAGTCTCTTTCAAGCATCCAGTTTAGAACGATGCGATACCTTCGGATAAAAGCCGGAAGCTCTTTTTCTACAAATCGGTCCCCGACTGGTTTAAAGACAGTCCGATGCAAAAAGATGACGAGCGGCACGGCAACAGCTAGAACGAGCAAAGTTTTCCAGTTTGCAATGCCGAGTGTTAACGCGAGAACGACGATTACTCCGGTCGTGACGCGCCGGGCCAATACTGATTTTTCTGGAGTCTCTTCGCCCTCTAGCCGCACAAAAATACCCGTGATGACCGGGTTGATGATGATGGCCACGAAAAGGGAGCATAGTAGGGCGATAATGAGCGTAAGCGGCATCCAGCTCATGAACTCACCGATCATTCCAGGCCAGAAGAGCATGGGAAAAAACACCGCAACTGTCGTCGCGGTTGATGCGATAACAGCTCCTGCGACTTCCGACGTGCCGAGTTTAGCCGCATCGAATTTTGAATAGCCCTCTTCTCTAAAGCGATATATGTTTTCGACGATTACGATGGCATTATCGACGAGCATACCGAGCGCGATTATCATCGAAAAGAGGATGATAAAATTAAGCGTGTAGCCGAGAGCCTGGAATACCGAAAAGGAAATAAGCATCGAAAGCGGAATCGCTATCCCCACTAGCGTGGCGTTGCGAGCGCCGAGGAAAAACAAAAGAACAGCGATGACAAATATTAATCCACTGATGATGTTGTTTTCGAGATCTGCAATAAGATCCTGAACAAAAACAGATTGATCGCCGGTGATGATTACCTGAGTACCGGAGGGGAGAGGAAAACTTTCCAGGATTTCGCCCACTTCCGCAACTGTTTCCAGGATGTTATCGCCCGATCTTTTTTTGACGTTCAGGCTGATGACCTGATTCATCGCTCGTTGGTCTGCAGATAAATCGTACAGTTCCCCTTCTTCATTTTCTTCTTTGTAGATCGCGAGCCTTGAATATGAGACGCGTTCTTTGAATCCGAAATCCACCGTCGCAACGTCCCTCACGTAGACTGGAATTCCATTGGGACTCTTGATGACGAGGTTATTAAGTTCTTCGGGATCTTCAATCTCTCCATCAACGCGAACCAGATAATTCAGCTCATCGACGTCTATGGAGCCTCCTGGAACGTTTGTGTTTTCATCAAAAACGGCATTCACAAGATCCATGAACGTCACGTTGTATCCCTGAAGTCTAGCGAGATCCACGTTTATCTGGACTTCTCGATCTAATCCGCCAATAACATCTACCGCTAGGACGCTTGGAATGGCTTCCAATTCGTCCTCCATATCCTCAGCAACTCGCTTGAGTCGGGTGAGGGGGTAAGGGGCTGAAAGATTGATGGTCAGAATTGGGAATTCAGACATGTCAATCTCGTTAACCATCGGCTCTTCAACGTCAGACGGCAGATCGGATTTGGCTATATCTACCTTGTCACGAACCTTCGCAAAAGCATCATCGATTGAGATGTCGGGTTCAAACTCCACGACGATACTAGATACCCCCTCCGTTGAAGTGGAGCGAATAGCCTTAATACCGTTTATTCCCTGAATTTCACCCTCAATTTGCTGGGTGATCAGCGATTCTACGTCGTTCGGTGCAGCACCAGGGTAAATCGTGGTTACGACAATATTAGGAATCTCAATCGAGGGATTGGCTTCCTTCGGAATGGTTACATAACTGTAAATTCCGCCTAGCGTTAGAACCACCGTCAGAACAAGAATTGTTGTCCTGAATTTGATGGCGGTATCGGTAATCTTCATAGCTGGTCTTTAGAAAGGAGGTGCAAAAGAGAGGTTAGGCTGTTCTTCAGGCGCTTATGACGCGTCGTTTACTACTTCCACATGGTCGCCTTCGGCGACCATGGTTTGGCCGGTTGAGATCACCTGGTCACCAGATTTTAATCCTGATTCAACCACCGTCTGCCCACCAAAAGAGGGACCCAGTTCGATTGAGCGCCGCTCAGCGACAGCACGCAGTCCGTCCTCTCGAACGATGTAGACACTAGAACCATTCTCATCGCGGAGTATCGCCGTTTGGGGTAGGACAAGTTTGTCTTCAAGGATCTGCCGGGTGATTTTCACATCTGCGATCATTTCAGGCTTCAAGATCAGGTCGCTGTTCTCGACCTCTACCTCGATATTAAATGTGCGATTTTGCGGATGTATGACTCCACTAACGAAGGTCACGTTTGATACTCGCTCTGATCCACCGTAGGCGCGAAACGAAATTTCGACGGAACTTCCCTCGTGGATGTCCGACGCATATCGTTCCGGCACGCCAGCCTGAAGCTTGAGCAAACTCGTATCAACAAGTCTGGCGACGGGAGATCCCGGTGCGACCTGTTCTCCCTTTTCGGAGAAACGTTCTTCCACAACGCCCGAAAACGGCGCTCTGACATACGTATACTCGTACTGCTGTTCAGCTTGAGCCACAGTAGCTTCCGCCTGGGCGAGGGAGGCATTTGCCTGATTCAGGGCCGTCTGGACGTTTTCGAATTCGAGCGCCGAGATGATAGAATCTTGGTAAAGTGGTTCCTGCCGACGATGTGTATCCGTGGCAAGGCGAGCCTGTGCTCTCGCACTCATCAAGTTGGCGTTGGCCTGGTTCAGCGCAGCGCTGATAAGTCGGTCGTCAAGACGCGCAACGACATTTCCAGACTCGACGCGCGTTCCTATCTCAACCATTTCCACGATCGTTCCCGCGGATTGTGCGGAAAGCGAAACGTCGTTGGGAGCGAAAAGTGTTCCGGTTAGCTGAACGATATCCTCGAAGGTCGTCCGTTGCAGCAACAAGGTGTTGACCCGGACCATTCGGTCCAGAGCAGTGGATGATTCTTCTTGCGCGCTTTCCTCAGTCGCCTGAGAGCTTTCGCATCCAGAAACATAAAACGGAACGCTCAGGATGAACGCGACCGATAATGTGTATGTAAGTTTTCGATACATGATGTTCTTCGCCGGAAAACGCCCGGCTTTTTGCAGAATGTTTGGTCTAATTATTTGTCGAGGAGTCGGCATGACTTGGGTCGCCGACCGCTGTGTCGAAGGTGCTTTGTGCCACCAGGTAATCGTGAACCGCTTGCAGGTAGTTCAATCGGGTCTGATCGAGTTGTGATGAAGCTTCGCGCACTTCGAGTGGAGTTGCTACCCCTTCTTTCAATCGTGCTTCTGCGTACTCGAAATTCAGCTCGGCAGTTGCTACATTTTTTCGCTGCCCAACCATTCGGGTATGCGAGGCTCTGACGCTGCGTAGCGCTTGCTCAACCTCGAGCCGGATGGCCCGATTAAGAAACTCCACATCGTTTTCGGCTTGCTGAACTGCAATTTTGCGTTGCTGGATTCTTCTGTGAGATGCCAGGCCGTTGAAGAGAGTCCACGACAACCGGAGTCCTACGTTCACGCTTCGGTCCCAGTACGAATCGTCGAAATAGGTTTTGTCTCGGGAAGTAAATGAAAAGGGATCCCCAGCGACGCTTGATACGACCTGCCTATTATCAGGGACATTTCCAAGCCAATTGAAATTTGCGAACGCGTCCAAATTTGGAAGGTATTCTGACTTGGCAACCTGCAGCTGAATATGCTCCAGTTTTATGCCGATGCGAGCTTGCTCGAGGTCGGGGCGCCGCGTGAGCGCAGCGAGCGCGGCATCATCAGCTGAAACCGACAGAAAGTCATTGTTCAGGTCGGCCTCAAGATTTCCCCGCAACCGCAACTGATTATCCACTGGAACGCCCAGTAGAAGACGAAGATTATCGCGCGTTGCTGCGGAGAGCACCTCAGCCTGAACCAGAGCCGTTTCTAAGTTTGACAGTTCTACCTCAGCAGAAAGTCGTTGGAATTTTGGAGCAGTTCCTTGTGATACTTGCCTGGACACCTCTTCATGCGTTCGCCTTGACCGCGTAACACTCTGTTCTGCGACACGAACCTGTTCCTCAGCTAGAAGAGAAGAATACCAAGCCGCTTTCACATCGCTGATTAGGACATGTTGTTCTCGCGTTATGGCGCTTTCATTGAATGGCTTTAGCCACTTCGAGGCGCCAACAGCACCTAGGATTATTCTTCCATCAAAGAGTTTTTGAGAGATTGATAATCCAGTCATGTACACGTTCGGCACGCTAAACAGATTGTCACTTTGCCCACGTACGATGCCCGCATTCTGGTAGCCTAAAGCTTGTCGTGCAAAGAACTCTTCTACAGAAATCGGATCCGTCCCTGTATCTGAATCTGTTCGGGCTTGCTCATTAAAGGCCAACCATTCGATGAACCCGAGAGACTCAAAGAAACTCCCTGCTTCAGAGCCCGCGAACGGATTAGCGGACCGAACATTTCTCGTATAGGACGAATTGAGTTCGACGAAAGGGAAAAGTTCTGACCATCCTTCTTTAACAAGCTGGTCCGCATTTTCCAGATCGAGCTTTACGTTTTTCAGCGCAAGGTTCTGAACCAGCGCAATCTGCACAGCTTCGTCCAGAGTGAGTACCACATCATTATTCTCACTCGTTTCTTGGGCATGAGCCTCGAATGACGGAGCGGTGAGTAGCAAAATCGCCAGCGAAATGCTGAACACCTGACTTCGAGTCCTGAAAAGGAGAGCCATCGATTTTTTCAGTTGGTTTTCAAATGCTTTGTTCATGCCATTGCCCCATCATTTTTTAGTCCATCGTAAACGAGGCTGGTCAAAAAATCTGCCATCTCTTTTGCTGTGTCTGGAGACTCGATATCTGTGGGGGAAGGCCCACCGCAAGCTTTCATCTGACAACCGTTGATATTGACGAGTATCATGTGGGCAAGAAAGCGGGGTGAACTCCTTCGGATTTCGCCATGTTGCATGGCGCGTTCAAGAGGTGCAGAAAGAGCGGCCAAAGCTCTCGTTCTCTGGGATTCAAAAAACTTACGAGGCCCAGCATCGTCGCTGAATCCGAGTCGGTGCGCTTCTCTGAGCAGCGTCACGAATAAGTCTAGCCGCTCAAAGAAAAAATCGAACGTTTTTTCAAAAAACGTATGTAGCTGGATTTTGAAGGGAGCCGGGTCCTTTTTAGGAAAAGTGCCCGCAATGAGAAGACAAAGTTCGTCGTAAAACTGACCGAAAATGGAAAGTAGAATTTCCTGTTTTCCGCCTGGGAAATAGTTGTACAGGGTACCCTTCCCATACTCAGCCCGTGCAGCGATTTCCTCGAGAGTCGCTTCGTTATATCCCTTTTCTGCGATGACTTCCTGCGCCGCGGAGAGGATTTCCCTTCGGCGGATCAGCCGCTCTCGGTCCTTTCGGGAAAGTCTTTCTTGAACGTGTTCCATGTTTGGGTTCGCTACTTAAAAAACAGTATATGACCAATGATCCACAAGGTGACCAGTCAGTCATGAAGCGACCCGTACGTCACATCGATTCAAATGATGCAACAAAAGACGTTAAGAAATGAGGAAGTGGCTCAAACGTATTCTTCGAGCTGATGAGTGTAGAGATAGTCAACAACATTCTTGACACGTTGTGCGGAATTTCGGTGACAGACGAGGAGGGCGTCTTCCGTATCCACGACAATTAGGTCGTTGACCCCAACCACGGCAACTAACCGGTTGTCAGATTGAATGAGACACCTGCTGGAATCATGCACAATGGCGTTTCCTTCAATGACATTTCCTGCTTTGCCGGGTTCAGCTAGATCGTAAACGGCCTTCCAATCTCCGACGTCACTCCAATCGAACGATCCTGGGACAACGTAGACCTTATCCGCCCGCTCCATCACGCCGTAATCAATGGAGATCGAAGGGCTATTTCGAAACGCAGAAAGTATGCAGTCAGGCTCTTCATCCGCAGGTATTTCATTTTCGAACGCTTCAAATGCCTCGTATACATCTGGGATATGTTTTTCTACTGACTGAAGTATGGAATCGGCACGCCAGATGAACATGCCGCTGTTCCACAAAAAATCTCCCGAGTCTAAAAAACGTTCTGCGGTTTCAAGATTTGGTTTCTCAGCGAACGTCTTTACGAATAGCGCCGTCAATTCGTCCGGGTGCTTCTGATCTTCAGGATCAAATTGGATGTAGCCATAGCCAGTGGCCGGGTGAGTTGGTTCGATTCCGATTGTCACGAGGGCTCGTTCTTCACGAGCCTTTTCGATACCGACTGCGAGTGTTTCTTGAAACAATTTCACATTTTTGATGACATGATCAGCCGGTAAGACGACCATGATCGCATCAGGGTCTTTCTGCTGGATTTTCAGCGCGGCAAAGGTTATACACGGCGCGGTATTTCTACTAATTGGTTCTGAAAGAATGTTCTCTTTCGGTATGGCCGGAATCTGTTCGTGCGTCTGCTCTACATAGCGGTCGTGGGTGACAACATGACAATTCTCGATAGGGATGATTCCATTCAACCGCGCCACGGTATTTTGAATCAGAGTGTCTTCGCCAACTACCGAAAGGAACTGCTTAGGACGTGCTTTTCGACTCTGTGGCCAGAAGCGGCTTCCGATGCCGCCCGCCATTATTACGGCGTGAATCATTTATTCGAAGGTTGTACCAAACGGTGGGTGAGAAGAGGACCCAGAATGGATTTCCGCGTCAAGAAACCTACCCAAAAAGGAGCCTAGAGTTTCTCGAAGCGTTCCGGATGAAGGCCCCATAAGAGACGTGCTTCGCCTACAGTATGAGGAATGAGTGTATACAGTAGAGTACAGCAGTAGGGACGCAAATCGCCGTAAACGACCTAAAAGCGAAGAAAAGATGAGTACTCGAAACTCGGCTCGGGGTTTGGAATGAGGAGACTGAACTCAATCAAGAACTTTTAACCGAGTTACAAATGGTGCGGAGGTGCACTCATGAAAAATAGAATTACAATACTCGCAGGATTAGCTCTCGTTTTATTCAGTACAGGCTGTGTAATAGAAGAAGGTGTGGGGCCCGAAGGTCCTCAAGGGCCTCCAGGAAATGCCAACGTGTTCACGTTGAATTTTGATTTCTTGATGGCGGATGCTGTCGTTAACGGAGCGGTTGCTTCGGTGCAATATGACGTCGTAGACATCAATGAGAATGTCGTTGACGAAGGTGCCGTACTGATGTTTTTTCGGGATCAAGGTACCTGGACGGCCATGCCATATACGTTCGGTGTAGAGTCGCAAGACTTACCAGCGGTTGACTACACCGTCTCCATGGGCTTTGGATACGAGTTCGGATTCCTCGAGGTATTTTACGAAGCGTCCACCGAGGCGGTGGATTTGTTCGGGCTACCCGATCGTGAAATGAAGGCGGTCGTCATCGACGGATTCTTCTTCGGGAAGAATGACATCGATTTGACCAATTGGGAAGAAGTGAAAATAGCTTTTGAACTCGATGATTAATCATTCTGACATTCGCCGGAATAACAGCTTTAGATGTAGGGGAACGAGACGATAATTGGAGCAAGCTTAGAACTTCAAGCGCCACGCCCCAAACTTCAAACTCCAAACCTGTCATCTCCATGAAGGACCTCAATTTTGATCGAAAAACATCAACCCGCAGAGCAAATACTGCTTCAATGAGGAAAATCGTTGCAGGATTTTGCAGAACGGCAATGGATGATTATCGAGAGGCTGGGTTTCCTTTCGGGAAGACAATGGAAGGCATGTTGATCTGGTTCGAGTACGGACAGTTCACCAGCGAAAATTAGCCGACAAAATTCTCGGTCAGACAATCTGGATTGAGTTCCTTTCTAGATCCAGTTCAGGGGGGCGGGCCGCAGGCCCGCCCCCCTTTATGTTGTGCCCATATCGAGTTTGGTGGCGTTTGAATTCCAAAACCTGTGCTGTTAATTGGAGGGCATGAAGTTGGGTGTCCTAAACAAACCTTTCCAATTAAGAGTCGTACGTAGGTTGACGGCGCATAGCTTCCCTCACGCCACAATTTCTCATTTTCATTCAAACTTTTTTCCCAAGGAAGGAAAAAGCCATTTGAATATACTTTTACGATCCAGGAAGTCAGTATTTGAACAAGTGTCCACCTTTGGCACTGTGATTCTATCAATACTAGTGTCTCTGCTTGTGTCATCCTGTGCAGAGGAGCAAGTGTATAGAGAAATCGATCCTGAGATTGAGGGTGGATCAGGCAAAATCTATTTAGGTAGAGAAATCGCGGACGTGATGGTCTCCGAGAGTTCGTATTGGCTCGATCGGCCAGAACGTGATCTCGAAGAGTTGCCTACCCGCTTGCTTCGATCTCTCGACCTGACAGCATCCGCAGTAGTTGCCGATATCGGATCCGGAACGGGATTTTTTGCTTTCAGATTGGCTGAACTCGTGCCGTCGGGGAGAGTGTACGCGGTTGAAGTGCAGCCAGAACTCGTGGATACGCTTCAGGTCCGCGCTGACCGCATGGGCGTTCGAAACGTGATGCCTATACTCGGCACAATTAAAGACCCGTCTCTACCACCCAATCGTATTGATCTGGCGTTGATCGTATCGTCGTACCATGAGTTTTCTTATCCGAAAGAAATGATCTCGTCCATTGTTCAGTCGCTGAATCCGGACGGCAGGCTCGTTATTGTCGAATACAGAGGAGAGGATGCGACGATTCCGATAGCAGAGGCTCATCGAATGAGCGAAGCGCAAATAATCCTGGAAATGGAATCTGTCGGATTGCGCTTTCGAGAAACTAAAGACGTTTTACCACAACAACATGTCGTCGTGTTTTCGCTTGCTTCCAGTGGTGATAATTAACGGATCTGGCGACCAAATCATCACGGTGAAATAAGTACTTCGTCTCCTAGTTCAAGAGATCTCCAGAGATACCAGGATGCGAGGGTTCGATATGGTTTCCAAGGTTCGGCAAGTTGAATAACTTGTTTTGGAGTCGGCAGTTCGGCATGGCCATATGTGCGCTTGACTCCTTTCCTGATCCCAAGATCAGTCTGAGGTAGCACGTCGGGCCGTCCCAATCGGAACATCAGGTACATCTTAACTGACCAGGGTCCGACTCCCTTTACCGCTGTGAGCCGTTCAATTATTTGCTCATCTTCCAGAGGGGCCAGTTCGTCCTGGCCGGGAACCGTACCGTCCATCGTTTTGGCCGCAAGATCCTTGATCGCTACAGTTTTGGCCCCAGATAGGCCTGCGCCTCTCATCAACTCATCTGGGATTCTGGAAACGACCTCTGGGTCAAGGGGTCGGGATTCGTCGGTTAGTGCCCGAAAACGACCATAAATGGTAGCTGCTGCCTTTCCTGAAAGCTGCTGGTACGCAACGGCTTCGCAAAGAGCCTCGAATGGAGATGGAGCTGGTCTGAGACCTCCTTCATAGGGGCCGACAACATGAATGAGTGCAGCCATGTTAGAATCCGCAGCGGATAAATGTTGAATGGCATCAAGTACTGAATAGGGCAGATCTGGCATGGAGTGAGTGGTAGGGTTGTATCGTCATTCATGAAATATGAATCCAATATAGATGTAGATTCGGAGGTCAAGAAACGAACAGAAAGGATGAGTACCCAAACATTGTTGATGGCTCTGGTGCTAAGCCTGGTAGGTAGTCTGCATTGTGCCGGAATGTGTGGCGGATTTGCAGTGTTGACGCGCATGCAAAAGGGACGATTCCCAATTAGTGTTCCGTTTATAGTGTATGCGATGGGAAAGGCGATGACCTACGCCATGCTCGGGCTGGGCCTTGGAGTGGTTGGGGGAGGGGTCGATTCTCTAGTCCGTGGCGCCAACCTGTTGGCCTGGATTTCGGGTTCGTTGATGATTTTCGTTGGCCTACACCTTGCTGGGTGGAGCCTGCTCGGCCGATGGGTGTCACGAGTTCCAGGTTCAAGGTTTATCGAGCGCTTCGGCCAAATTATCCGAGTTGAGTCTTTGACATCGAGGTGGATGATGGGCATGTTGAATGGACTTCTGCCCTGCGGATTGTTGTACGCGGCGTTGGCGATGTCATTTTCCCAGGGCACCGCCCTTGGAGGAGCAGCATTTATGTTCGTGTTTGGATTGGGAACGATACCATCGCTTCTACTGATGGCAGTTCTCGGCTCGATGATGAATCAAGCACTACGCAAAAACTTAGGTCGTCTCTCGGGCTGGTTCGTAATGCTTCTTGGCCTTCTGACAATCGTAAGGGGAAGTGGCGTCATGACCTCGATGTCGGATCACATGTAAGGATCGCTAGTGCGAGTCTCCTATGTCCGTGTTACTGGAAGAGGGACGCTTATCTTCGCCGCGCAACTCTTCATCGAAGAGAACGCGCATGGCGGGTGTCTCAACGTCATCAAATTGCCCTGATCGAACAGACCAGATAAATCCAGCAACCCCGGCGGCCGCAAGCAAGAGTGCCATCGGAACGAGAAAATAGAGAATGTTCATTGCGTCTGTCTCTTGGTTCGAAAGGTACGTTGACCGATCGAGGACAGGATGACAATAAACGAGCTAACGGGCATCGCAACGGCGGCAAAAATGGGCGTGACGAGTCCAAGGATAGCAGCCACCCCACCCCCGAGATTATACAGGAGCGAAAATCCGAGGTTACGATTAATCACGTGGAGAATAATTCTGGATTCACGCAGTAATTCTGCCACCGCCTCCAATCCAGGTCGAGTCACGAAGACATCTGCTGCAACCCGCGATGCAGCGCTCGCACCTTCCACTGCGATTCCTACGTGGGCAGCTCGAAGAGCCGCCGCATCGTTTACACCGTCACCAATCATTGCTACGATGTGGCCTGATTCAATAAGCGAATGCATGAGAGCCAATTTGTCTTCGGGTGAGTGATCGCCGCGGCAGTTTCCCGGTGAGAGTCCCAGCCTCAAGCCAATAATTGTGGTTGTAAAATCATTGTCACCCGAACAAAGAATCACGCTTTTTCCAGACTGTGTTAGCTCGTAAACAAGTGCGCCCGCACCGGCCCGGATGGGGTCAGAAAGCGAAACCAGCGTCAATTGTATCTGGTTTCCTCCGATAGCCACAACAGTTTTGCCTGAGTTCCGCTCGTTTTCGGCAAAAAAGCGATACGACTCCGAAATCTTATTATCACCCATGACCCACTCAGGCACGCCCACGGCCAGCTCCATTCCATTCACAACGCCCTTGATTCCCTTGCCCGGGTGAGTTGTTACCTCGCTAGGATCAAATAATTTCTCGCCGTCAAACTGAACTTCAAATGCCCGCGCAATGGGGTGGGTTATTCCGGACTCGATCGAGGCGGCTAGTTTGAGAACTGACGCATCTCCAATCCAGTTTTCAATTGCCATTGTGCCCTGGGTAAGCGTGCCGGTCTTGTCTACAATGACCGTGTCTACTCGGTTTAGCCAATCGACCACTGACTCTGATTTGACGAAGATGCCACGTCTAGCAGCCCGGCCCGAGCCCACGGCGAGGGCCAATGGTGTTGCCATGCCCAGAGCGCAAGGGCAAGTAATTACGAGTAGAGCAATGATGCGAGTCGCTACGACATCCGGAGCAATCAGGTACCAAAAAATTGCGGTGAACGCGGATATAGTCAGTACGGCTACAGTAAAATAGCCTCCAATCCGATCTGCTAGGTAGAGGATGCGAGGGCTTTCATTATCCGAATCTGATACCCAGGTGAGTAGCTGACCAATTCTTGTTCGGGGTCCAGACGCTTCCACGCAAACAATCAATGATGAGGTTTCATTCGTCGTGCCTGCGTTTACCGAATCACCAGAGTTAAGACGAACAGCGCTGGACTCGCCCGTCAAGATGGCAGAATTAACGAGAGATGATCCAGCCTCAATCGTTCCATCGACCGGAATCAATTCGCCGGCACGAACCTCAATTAGATCTCCGGCCATCAGGTCGTCGGCTCGCACGCTCCTCCCTGATTTGAGTCGCGCCAGTGTTGGTAAAAGCGCCAGAAGTTGCTCGGTCGAATCTCCAGCCATTCTTCTGGCTCTCAATTGTAGCCAACGCGCTGAAAGGAGGGCTGCTATCAATACTGCAATGGAATCAAACCATATATCTCCAGCGCCGGATATTGTGGCCCATACACTTGCGCTGAATCCTACGAGGATACCCAGCGAAATAGGCGTATCCATATGTAGGTGTTCAAGTGAGCGTTTCTTAACCGACAAACGAAGGGAATGCCACGCCTTTCTGAAAAAGACAGATCCACCGTACAAGACAGCTGGGATTGCGAGAAAGAGACTTAACGATCTCGCCCCGTTGTAGAGATTAGGCGAATCGGCGCCGAGGCCAGAATAGAGCGCCAACGCCAGGAGCATAATGTTGCCCGCAAGTGCCCACGAAACACCCATTTTGATCAATAGACGCCTTTCTTCTCGGGACTCTGGAGCCTCTTCACCATCGATGCGAGGCTGAACCGGATAGCCGAACCTAGCCAACCAGGATGCGATTTCTCCGAGAGAGACGAGCTCTGGGTTCCATTCAACTGTTAGCCGAGCACGAGGTAAATTCAAGTTAGCGCGAGAAACGCCGGTGACCTCTTCGGGAATTCGCTCAACCAGCCAGACGCAAGCTGCGCAATGGACGCCGTCCAGATATAGGTGCGTTCGATAGGTACCACCGTCCAGACGTGTTGAATGTGATTCCAGGAATCCGGCAGAGTCCAATTCGTCCAAGACTCCAACACCCGTTTTGACCACGGCAGGTTTGGAAAGGCTCCGCTTGCCCGACGCATCCCGAAGGCGGTAGTAGGTTTGATCAAAACCGCTTTGTTGAAGGATCTGAAAGACAGTTTCACATCCTGAGCAACAAAAACTGGGGCCGTTTCGCAGCAGTCTCTTGGGCACTGGCAGATCGCAGTGAGCACATGCTTTTTGGAATCCCTCAGTCGAGATATGGTGGTCGTCTTTCACCGGAGGTCCTTTCTGAACTCAAATAGCAGCGCTGCGTCGCTGTCCGTGAGTAGGAATGAAAAATCCCATAGTCCGTCGAGTTGGCCTGCTGCCATGCCCTCAGATGAGGCTAGGTCAGCGATTGGGGCCACAAATGTGTAGACAGAATGCTCCTTGTCCCAACTGATATCTGTCTCAAAGAGACTTGAAGCGAATTGTGGCCTGGAAACGGTCACCCGTCCGATCAGCGAGGAGATGTGTGCCAGGAGACTGTCTTGAATTGAGAGCGCTCCAGTGATTGAATCAGCGCCCCTACGGACAGACAGAGCTACCACATAATTACGTCTACCGGTATTCGCGCGGATGCTGGCAGTAGAATCCCAGTCGACGGCCTGATCGTAGTAATTTTCAACCACCTGTGCCCCACCATCTGAGCGAGCCGCCACGATAACAGAGGCCATGAGGGTCACACTACTAAGAAGAAGTATGACCACAGCCACCGGCCAGATGGCACCAGACTGTTTCCAATGCTCGATTGTCTTCTTTAGTCGCATCATCTGTTTGGTTGATCCGGTCCGAGCAATGTGAACTCGGATAACGTGCTGATTCCGTCGCTGAAAACGAGTTCAAATGACCCAGGAATCGATGTTTCAGTGAAAGCATCCCGAGGAACGACGACCCACGCCTCAATACGAGTCATCTCGCCAGATTCAAGCGGAATGGGAGTTGCGCCCACAATCCGAAGCTCGAGATCGTTCGGAGAGGCAGGAATAATGTCAAATGAGGACGCTTCAGGTGTCTGATTTCGCACCCGAAAGCGCAGGCGGTTCGCGATTCTTCCATCAGGTAGTTCTGTGAATGGCTCGCCTACGACACGACCAATGTTGATGTCGTATTCGGCTCGCTCGGAAAGAGCAACCGAAAATGCAGAAAAAATCAAGATGATGAGAGCCGAGTACACCATCGTTCGGGGACGAAACTTCTTGGTCGTTCCGCCTTCCAGAATATTTTCGGATGTGTATCGTATAAGCCCCCTTGGCTTACCAATTTGGTCCATGATGTGGTCACACGCATCAATACACTGTGTACAGGTGACGCACTCCATCTGAAGGCCATCCCGAATATCAATTCCAGTAGGGCAGGTTCTCACGCAAAGCTTGCAGTCGACACAATCGCCTTGAGACTCAACCTGATTCAGTTCTACTTCTGCCAGGTATTTCTTAGACCGTTTTCCCCTCGGCTCGCCTCGATTAGGATCGTAAGAGACAATCATGGAATCACGATCTAGCATGATTGATTGCATGCGAGCATACGGACAAGCGATCGTGCACATTTGCTCTCTGAAGTAGCCAAAGTCAAAGAACACGAGTCCTGTCGTAAGTGCCATAATCAGAAAGAATCCCCAATTTTCTCTCGGATCATCTCTTAGCCATCCCAACAGCGCCTCCCAACCAACAAAATAGGCTACAAACGTGTGAGCGAGGACGAGTGAAAGAGACAGGAATATGACCATTTTCACTCCCTTTCGCCACATCCAGTCCCAACCTTTCGCTCGTTCGTTTCTCCGCTTTCTTACATGCTCAGGCCCTTCGACGAGGCGCTCAATGGGACGGAAAATAAACTCAAGATAGACGGTTTGCGGGCAAGCCCAGCCACACCATACTCGTCCCAGAAGGGCCGTAATCAACACTATTGATAACAATACTCCGATCATGAAGATCATCATCAAGATGGTATCCGTTGGGTAAAAGACCAGCCCCAGAATGGCAAATTCCCGGTGGACGAAATCCAACATTAACGCCGGCCGCCCACCGAGTTGAATAATGGGCATGGCAAAGAACAGGAAGATGAAAAACCAGGCCAACACACGACGCGCAGATAAGAAGCGGCCCCTGCTTTGCACCGGGTACAGCCAACGTCGCTTCCCGTCTTTGGTCAGGGTCGTCAAGACCTCTTCAGGCGACTCCAATATCCTTGGAGCGGCCTGATCATCTCTATTATTGTCGAATTCTCTCATATTCGCTCAGGTCTGGGTTTCCTCAGCAGAAAGTCAGCTTTATAGCGCAGTTTTACGTTTATGAACCTTCGTCCGCACGATCGTCGGGGAGGGCTTCTCCTTCGGGTGCTTTGGCCCCTTCAGGATTGGTCCCAGCGAGGATCTGTACATAAGCGACCAGTTGGGCTCGTTCATTCACTGTTAGAATGGATTCCCAGGGTGTCATGCCCTTTTCTAAAACGCCTTCTGAAATGACGCGGAAAATGTCAGTTGGGCTGTTTCCGTGAACCCAGAACTCATCGGTCAAATTTGGGCCGATGAGTCCCTCGCCCGCGTTGCCGTGACACATTGCACAATTGGCCGAGAAGAGCACCTCACCCGCAGCCTCATGTTCGCCGTTTCCAAAATAGCCGGCGAGCATTGCATCGTCGACTTCAGAAGAAGGGTTTTCCTCTTCGCTTGCTTGCCTCATCTCCACCAATTCTGCCTGCGCTAAGGCAAGGTCGTCTTCGTACGAGTTGATAAAATCAAACTGATGTACTCCCAAAATATAGATAGGAGTCCAGACGATTGACGCCACAAACATCCAGACCCACCAACCGGGCATGGGATTGTCGTACTCTTCTATGCCGTCGTATAGGTGTCCACTAATAATAGAACCATCAGCATCTTGCGACTGACCAATCTGATCTTGCTGCGGTGCCTTTTCGTTAGGTTCGTTGTGCATATTCATATCTGATTCTGATCCGGATAAAACTCCGATTGTTCACCGAGAGGCATGTTTTTGGCATCTTTCCGCTCACTCTTTTTCATTAGGGCGACGCGGACCACGATGAGGGCAAACGCCAAAATGAAGGCAAAAAGGCCCACGTAAGCCAAGCTGCCGGTTTCCATGGCCCGAACTACTTCTTTAATCATTGCGATAACCTGACTAATTGGTTGATTTTTTCAGATCAACTCCCAGTCGCTGCAGATAGGCAACAATCGCTGTGATCTTTTTGTCCTCAAGACCCGACGGTCCGCCGTTCGAAGAGACGTTGCGGGAAATCTGCGCTGCTTGGCTCTGTGCGGCAGCCACCGACTCTTCAATCTGCGAGTCTGAGTAAGGAGTACCAAGTGCAGCAAGGGCTTTCATCTTGGCGGGAATTCCCTCGAAATTAAGCTGTTTCGTCAGTAGCCACGGATAGGGCGGCATTAAAGACTTTGGACTGGTAGATCGGGGGTCATCCATGTGTCGGACATGCCAAAGATCAGGATACTTGCCGCCAACACGCGCCAGGTCTGGCCCGGTGCGTTTGGATCCCCATAAGAAGGGTCGATCATAAATCGATTCTCCTGGCTTGCTATACTCTCCGTATCGCTCTATTTCGTCCCGGAAAGGACGAACCATCTGAGAGTGACAGTTACCGCATCCTTCGGCGATATAAATATCGCGTCCAGCAAGTTCGAGAGGGGTATATGGAGTAACTGTGCTTATTCGCGGAACGCTGCTGTCCAAGAGAACAAGTGGAAGGAACTCGACCGTGCCACCAATAAGAATGGAGAGACCCGTAAGAACGGAAAACACGAGGGGCCAGCCTTCGAGCTTCCGGTGTCGGCCATCTGTTTTGAGAAGTTTGCTCATGATTAGATGTGGTTTGGATTAATCGAAGGATTAAGCTGCGACCGTGATGGCCGCATCTGTTGGTTTCTCATCCGCTGACTTAATCGTCATGTACATGTTCACAAGCAGCATGACCATACCAGCCAGATACATTAACCCGCCTATTAGACGTACCCAATACATAGGTACAATTTGAATGACCGTCTCCATGAAATCCGGATATAAAAGGCGTCCTGACTCATTGAAGGCTCTCCACATGAGTCCCTGTGTTACGCCAGCGGAATAGAGTGCCATGACATATAGAAGCATTCCAATGGTGCCAACCCAGAAATGGAGATTAGCCAGTTTGTCGCTCCAGATTTTTGTTCTCCAGAGTCGAGGCAGCAGCCAGTATATCATGCCAAAGGTCATGAATCCGTTCCATCCCAGCGCGCCAGCGTGCGCGTGGCCAATCGTCCAATCGGTGTAATGCGAGAGGGCGTTGACAGTCTTGACTGAGAGGAGAGGTCCTTCAAACGTCGACATTCCGTAAAACGTTATGCCGATGACAAACATTTTCAAGACGACACTGTCGCGCAGCTTATGCCACGCACCTCGAAGCGTAAACAGTCCGTTGATCATTCCACCCCAGCTAGGCATCCACAGCATGACGGAAAATGTCATACCAAGTGTTACCGCCCATTCTGGTATCGACGTGTAATTCAGATGGTGTGGCCCTGCCCATATGTAGAGAAATACGAGGCTCCAAAAGTGCACGATCGAGAGTCGATAAGAGAAAACTGGTCGTTCTGCTGCCTTTGGAAGGAAGTAGTACATCAAACCCAGGAAGGGCGTGGTTAAAAAGAACGCGACCGCATTATGGCCATACCACCATTGAATGAAGGCGTCCTGAACTCCAGCGTATATGGGGTAGGATTTGAAAAGGCCAACGGGCATCGCCAGACTGTTGCCGATATGAAGTACCGCAATCGTGATGATCGTCGCTATATAAAACCATATTGCGACGTACATGTGCTTTTCTCGACGTATCCGCAGCGTCATAAAGTAATTGACCGCAAATACCACCCAAATGATGGTGATCATCACGTCGATGGGCCATTCTAACTCTGCGTACTCTTTTCCCGTGGTGATGCCCAGCGGTAGCGTGATAGCGGCGGAGACAATGACGGCCTGCCATCCCCAGAAGTGGAAGCGGCTCATCCCATCACTGAACATTCTCGTTTTGAGAAGTCGTTGACTCGAATAGTAGATTGCAGCGAATATCGCATTCCCTGCAAAAGCAAAGATGACAGCATTCGTATGGAGGGGTCGGAGCCGTCCGAAGGAAAGATATTCCCCAAGGTTGGCCTGCCAAAACGGCATTTGTAGAGCGATGAGGGCTCCAACCAGCATTCCAACAAATCCCCAGATGGCTGTCGCGATCACAAAATAACGTGTTATCTGATCGTCGAACGTTACTGTTATTCTGGCGGGACTGGAGGAGATGGGCGAAGCAGGGTTCTGCGTCGATTCCATGGCGAAAGATTTTCTGATTGATAATTGACAGGCCAGTCGAATAATCCCGACGATTAAGCAGCTCAGCCTGTCCGGGTGCGATCTGCCGAAAATATAAAATCGTTCGTGGAGCGGAAGAGAATATTGTCACTTCCGACCAAGAGTCGCAGATACTCCGACAAGCGGGGTAGGGAATCCACTACACGGGACGTGATCGGATAAACCCCTGCTTCGAGACGAGAACTAGAAGTGTTTGAGGTGACTGGTCACGATTTGGGCACTCGCGACATCGCAAATAGACAGGAATTGTCCATCAAGAGGGAAAAATTGTACTTCGCCAGAATAAAAATAAAATTTAATCTGACGAAAGGGGGCCGAGTCTGCTCAGCACGCGCTTTAGTGGGTCGAAAGCTAAACAGCCCACTAATCGGCCGCATTCGTGAATTACCCTGAATTTTTCACGAGATCGTTCAGATCGATCACGAAAGTCAAGACCGCAAACGGGGGAATAGTTGAACCTGCTCCAAACGCCCCATAACCGAGGATCGGAGGGATGGTGAGTTTTCTTTTGCCACCTACTTTCATTCCGGCGAGTCCTTGCTCCCATCCCGGAATTACCTGTCCAGCGCCAAGGGTGAAAAAGAATTCGGATCCCGATATGGCGGTAGCGTCAAAAACACTGCCGTCTCGCAGTGTGCCAATGTATTCGACGTAGAGTACATCAGAGAATTCAGCGGTTTCACCGTCTCCATCAATGATGTCCTCGACGATGACCTCGTCGAAAATATCTATTACGGTCACTTCGTAGACCACATCCGTGTTTCCGGGAACAGCACAGGAGCCATCAGAAAAGCATTGACCATTTTTTCCAAAGGCCATGTGCGAAGGGATCTCCATGCGTCGTGTTCCTCCGACTTGCATTCCAATCATGCCCTCATCCCATCCCTCAATAACTTGTCCCACGCCGAGGGTGAAGACCCAGTCCTCACCATGTTCATCCGAGGTGTCGAAAACTGTCCCGTCCGTGAACGTGCCCACGTATGTTGTGATGAGAGTATGTCCCGCCTCGACTAGTTGCCCGGTTCCGACCACGAGATCTGTGATTACGACATCGCCGTCGTTACCAGATCCAGAGTCACAGGCTGTAAGCCCGATCAGAAGAAAGGCGAAGAAGAATAGTTGAGTTGCTCTTAATTTCATGCTCTGAAAAGGGGATAAATACATCTGTAGCGAAGAATCAGTCAGCATGGCGGCACTGAGAATCGCATCAACGGTTGGATTTGGGGAAGGTTCACGCAATTGAGGGCAGTTTCAACTGCAGGGAACGAGAATTAGCTATTCTGGATTCGTTCCAAAGCAGCCAGGTTATCCCTCACGTGCTGGGCCGAATTCTCCATGAGGGCTTTTTCGTCCTCCGTGAGAGACACTTCCACGATCTCCTCAACACCCTTCTTGCCGAGTCTTGTTGGAGCACCGATAAAAATTCCTTCGAGACCGTACTCACCGTTCATCCAAACGGCACAGGGCAAGACACGATTCGAGTTTTTGACGATGGCTTCAACCATTTCGGCTGCCGCTGCGCCTGGAGCGTACCAGGCTGACGTACCCATTAGTTTCACGATTTCACCGCCACCAAACTTCGTTCGCTCAACAATTTCGTTAATTTTGTCCGCGTCCATCAATTCTGGAAGCGCGATCCCGCCGATTGTCGTGAAATTGGGAAGCGGAACCATGGTGTCGCCATGTCCACCCATTAGCAGAGCCTGAATATCGCGAACAGAAACGCCAAGCTCCATCGAAATGAAGGCGCGATAACGAGCCGTATCCAAAACTCCAGCCATTCCCATTACACGATCGCTCGGAAATCCGCTTGCCATGTACGCAACGTATGTCATTACGTCGAGAGGATTCGAGACCACAATAATTATCGCATTTGGGCTCGAAGCAACAAACTGCTCTGTAACGGACTTTACGATAGCAGCATTCTTTGCCAGGAGATCGTCGCGGCTCATGCCAGGTTTGCGCGCAAGCCCGGCCGTGATTACGCAAATATCTGAGCCAGCGGTGTCGCTGTAGTCATTGGTGCCAACTACTCGCGTATCGAATCCATGAATGGGTGCTGATTCCGCCATGTCAAGGGCTTTGCCCTGCGGCAGGCCTTCAACTATATCAATGAGTACAACCTCATCAACCATGTCTTTTCGGGCGACACATTCGGCTACTGTTGCGCCAACATTGCCGGCTCCGACTACGGTTACTTTCATTTTCTAACGACGATAGAATTGTAGAATGAGAAGATCTTCAGGAACGGGAGAATTCTACGAACGAACGCATCAAGAAGGCGCTGAGAAGATTCCAATATTTGGCTAAATCGAAGAGCGATTCGGTTCGGACCGATCACCCATGGCCTGAATGAGGCATTACATGTTTTAAGAGAATGTCTTCGTGTCTCTTCCATAGAATGTGCATTCAAATGTATGTATAATGTGGGCCGGTCGTGTTACATCCTTTAGCCTATTCAGCCCATCCTTTAGCCTATTCTGCTATGTATCGAGTCTTATCCGCCCTATTGACAGTCGTTCTGGTATCTGGTGCTGCTATTTTCAGCTCCGGAGTCAAAACAGACGACAAGCCAAAAAATGTAATATTTTTTATCGCAGATGGATGCGGACCCGCCAGTTTTGGACTGGCACGTGAATATCAACGAGAAGTAAACGGTATTCCAAAGCTGGACTTGGATGCGTTTCAGAGCGGAAGTGTGATCACCTTTGCCGATAGCAGCCGTATCACAGATTCCGCAGCCAGTGCTACCGCGTATGCGTGTGCTATCAAGACCTATAACGGAGCGATCGGCATGGATCCGAACAGGGAGCCGGTCGAGACTGTACTCGAAATGGCAGAAAAGGCCGGCTATAATACAGGAATCGTGTCTACAGCGAGCATCACGCACGCAACGCCCGCTGCTTTTTCAAGTCATGTCCTGCAACGCGGTATGCAAAATGAAATCGCCATTCAACAACTCACAAAGGGCATCGAGATCATTCTCGGCGGTGGACGTGGATTCTACACCTCGCCAGAAGTGGGTGGGTTTCGTCCCGATAGTCTGGATCTAATTCAAAGAGCAATTGACGCAGGCTATAACAACGTAAACGATCGGTCAGAACTCATGGCCGCTACTGAAATGCCCGTGATAGGACTTTTTACAGCCTCTCACATGGCTTACGAAATTGATCGGGATAAAGCGCAGGAACCGTCCATCGCCGAAATGACGGCCAAGGCGGTAGAACTGCTTTCAGCTTCCGATAAGCCGTATTTCATAATGATTGAGGCGGGGCGAATCGATCATGCGGGACACGGTAATGATCCGGCTGCTCACATTCATGACGTGCTTGCCTATGATCAGGCTTGGGATGTTGCCGTTGAAATGGCGAGGGAAGATGGAGAGACCCTGGTGATCGGGACATCTGATCATGAAACGGGCGGGCTGACTCTGGGCGCACAATTCTATGATGGGCGTCTGAGCGGCTACGCATACGATCCTACGGGATATGCTGGAGCATCCTCGTCTATCGAACGATATAGGAGCGACTTGCCATGGCTGGATGGAAAGAAAATATTGCCCAGCGTCGGGCAATTGGCGGATGATATGGTTGAATTGTTTGGAGCCAATCGGGACTCTGCGGTGAAGGAAGCCCATGATTGGGGAGAAGCCCGGTACCAGAAAGGAGATTCCCTGGCATATTTGGACCTGCACTGGTCCATCTCAAGGGCTGCTTCTGCGTCTGGTAGGGTCGGATGGTCGACGGGCGGTCATACGGCCGTGAACGTACCGTTATTCGCGTTTGGACCCGGTGCAGAAGGTTTTTCCGGCGTCATGGACAATACCGAGGTAGGCGAGGAGATTCGAGCTGTTTTAGGATTGGATTAGGGTTTAGAAGCGTGAATTCACGTCGATACTGCTGGTGAACCGTCTTTTGTGGGAACCCCATAAAGCGTCCAACCGCAGATGAAACTCGTTAAAAAGAACATAAGTAAAGCTTCAGGTGCGTCTGTTTCAGTCAAGAACATAGACGTCCGAAACGCCCTATCGCATGAATTACGCACGCCTCTGGCCGTAATTCAGGGATATGCTGATCTCCTTAAGGAAGAACTTGAAGGGGATAAGGATCACCTGTTGCAGCCCATCATTGAGTCGGCCGGCAGACTAACCTCTGTGATCGACAATATTTTGGAATATGAGTCCGCCCCTGAGGATCAGCGAAGTGACGCGATGAGCTGCTCCGTACTGGATGTGGTTCAAAACGCTGTGCAAAGGCTAAGCTCGTCTGCCCAGGAAAAGGGTATCAAGATGCAGCTTGAGATTAAAGGCTCCGACTGGAAAGCCATTACTCACGAGCATCACCTCGATAAGGCTGTTATACGATTACTCGACAACGCAATCAAATTCACTCAAGCTGGCTCGGTCAGAATCGTTCTTGATTCCACCGCAGTTTCCTTCAGCATAACGATCGAAGATTCGGGGGTTGGTATTGGTTCATCCTCAGTAGACTTGTTTGCGCCGTTCGCGCAAGGCTCTTCGGGATTGTCCAGAGAATTCTCAGGTCTGGGTCTCGGATTGCACCTCGTACAGCGGGCAGCAAATATGATGGGCGGCACGGTTTCTTTGGCAGATCGCCCAGAAGGTGGTGCACGCGCGCAGCTGAAAATTGCACGTAATTTGACGTCCGAATTTAGAAAGGCAGCTTGATCAAGGAATCACGTATCTCCTCAATGAGTATTGAGTGGAGAACGAACGATGTCGATGCATGTCCGCCCTCGAGTCCATCCTATCTGAAAACACCTCTCTCGTCGTTACCGATACCGAGACGACGGGGCTAAACGCGCGTAGTAATCGAATAATAGAGATTGCGGCCGAGCGTGTGCAGACTGGTGTCGATCGAGCGTATTTCTCAGAGCTCATCGATCCCGGAGTCTCGATTCCACACCGAATTACGCGGATAACTGGAATCACCTCTGCTATGGTCTTTGAAAAGCCAACTGCAGCGGATGTCATGCCTCGCTACCTGGAATTCCTAGGCGACGGCGTGTTCGTGGCGCACAATATTCGATTCGACACCTCCTTTGTGAATGCTGAACTGGAGCGCTGTCTTCTGGACACAATGGAGAACAAAGGCCTGTGTACGCTCCGACTGGCAAGACGGCTGTTGCCAGGTCTTCGATCGAAAAGTCTGGGTCACTTGGCAAAATTCTTTCGCATTCCGCCAGACGGACGACATCGGGCGGCGAAGGATGTGGATATCACCACCCAGGTACTGGAGCGGTTTGCTCAGATTGCCTGTGATGACCATGGGGTTACCAGCATAGATGAGCTCATTGACATGCAGGGTCGTACCTACTCGAAGGTCAACCCCTTTTCACGCCATGTCGTGCACATTAAAAAAGAAATACTGCCTCAATTGCCGAATCGTCCCGGGGTCTACTTCATGAAGGATGGGAGGGACAAGATTCTATACGTTGGAAAGGCCAAAAACTTGGCCCAGCGTGTATCAAGCTATTTTTCTGCAATAGAAGCCCATCCGCCAAGATTGAGGCAACTCGTCGCCAAAGTTCGCGGAATTAGTTGGACCGTTGTTGCTACTGAATTGCACGCTTTAATCGAAGAAAGCAAAGAGATCAAGAATCTGGATCCCGCATTTAACAGAGCTCAAAAAAAGTACATTCCCAGACCCTATCTGCGTCTGGACGTGAATGATGACTATCCAAGATTAACCGTTCAAGTGATCGTCCGAGACGATGGAGCAGAATATTATGGGCCTCTCAGAAGTCGCTCACAAGCTCGGACCCTACTCGAGATCATTGAAAAATATTACCCGCTGCGAAATTGCTCCGCCACTGAATTTGCGAAAGGGAAAAAGTGTGTTCGCGCTGACATCGGACGCTGCGGTGCTCCATGTACTGGCCAACTTGAGCCGGAGATGTACCAGGAGGTGATTCAGGAAGTGCTCGGCTTTCTCTCGGGAAATGTCGATGACGTCTGCTTGGATATGGAGCAGGCCATGCTCGAAGCTTCGGAAGCACATGCATTCGAAGAAGCCGCGCGACTACGAGACTGGATTCAGTTTCTGGAAGAAAGACTACAGAAAAATGGAGTGGTTGCGGAAGCCGTTGCCGGTCCGGAGCACACACACTTCTTAGAGGGAGAAGACGGCATGCCCGCGACGCTTGTTATGGTCTCAGGGGGACGCATTTCTCTTCTTGAGTCCGTCGACGAGAAGCACGAAATCGAACACTTATTGACGGCATCCTTAGAAAACGAAGAAGGCGATGTTGAAGCGATGGACCGGATTCAGACAGATGCTAGGAGGGTGCTAGACCACTGGCTTTACGCAAATCGATCTGGTGTAATATCGACCTACAGAAAGATCAATGAGTCGACCGAAGATTTTGTTGACCGGACAACTGCTATGATCGCACTTCACGAATCGGCGCTCGTCACCGCGGACGAAACAGACAAGTTCGATAAGGTCTGAAGGAAGATCAGCCGAACAACCAGCGCACGACGTACACCGCTGCAACAAGCGCCACAATGTCCGCGAGAAGTCCTGCAGGAACGGCGTGACGTGTTTTCTTAACGTTTACAGCGCCGAAATAGACGGCGATGACATAAAACGTCGTTTCCGTTGATCCGAACATGGTAGCAACCATTTTCACCAGGATGGAATCTTCCCCGAATTGTTGAATCATGTCCAGAACGATAGCTGCCGAACCTGAGCCAGTCAGAGGGCGCATGATCATCATGGGCAATACTTCAGGCGGAATAGCGAAGAAAGAAAAAATAGGTCGCAGGCCTTCAATCATGAAGTCCATTGCTCCCGAAGCCCTGAACATCCCGATAGCAAACAAGATGGCTACTAGATAGGGGATGATCGTCACAGCAACGGTGAACCCGCCCTTTGCGCCTTCGACAAACTCCTCGTAAACGGGGACCTTCTTGATGAGTCCGTATAGCGGGAAGCCAACTATGAGAGCAGGCAGAACGAATGCGGATGCGATTTCAATTATGGTGCGTACGGTTTCCATGATCAACCCTCCACGATCGGCGCGGGTGCCGTTTGTTTAAATCGTTTCATCTTGGACATGAGCCGTGCGCTAATGATAGCGACGACAAGAGAGATCGAGGTGACGATCAGGATGGCGAAGATGAGTTGATTTATTTGCAGGCCCATGAGCGCGACGAGCAGAACTGGCGGAACGAGTTGCACGGAGGCCGTATTCATTGCCAGCAGCATGACCATGGAATCGGTGGCGGTTTCTGGGTCAGAGTTCAGTTCCTGAAGCTGCTCCATGGCCTTTATCCCCAATGGGGTCGCGGCATTTCCGAGGCCGAGCATATTTGCGGTAAGGTTCAGAACGATCATTCCAAGTGCTGGATGGCCGCTTGGTATATCGGGAAAAAGCGGTCGTAGGATTGGTTGAGTGAATCTCACCAAGGTGTGAATCAAGCCACTTTTTTCAGCGATCTGTAGAAGGCCCATCCAGAGGCCAAGAATGCCAATGAGTCCTAAGGCAAGCTGAACCGCCGTCTCTGCCATACTAAATGCGGCAGATGCAATCGCGTGCATTTTGACGAATCGAACGTCGGCGAATTGGATTTGGGCCACTCCAGAGGCTCGATCAAACGACGTGAGCTCGCCACGCATATCATTATCTCTAGACGACGACTCAATTCGCATGGTCGCCCATGGCTCGGGTACGGATGCATCAGCTCCAAAACGAAGTTGAGTGCCTTCCTCACTGTTTATCAGCACACCGGAAAATGTGGCCAAAGGCGATTCATCGACATCATAAAATGATGCAAAGTAGGAGGGACTTATATGGACTGTCACTTCCTGCCGTCTCAGACCTGGGTCGTTGTCCCCGTTCGGTGTGATGGTCAGTTCGAACTGATCTCCATTGCGGTAGGTGTCGCTCGCCAGATCGCGAACGTCATACGCTATTCCAAAGACCAGGCTTAATATGATTAGCCCGCCCCAGACATAATTCAGCATTTGAATTCAAGTTGTGCTTCGTGAGAGATGGTCGTCAAAACCATGCGTGATTATACGAAACAGAAGGGGCAAGAAAGCAGGTGGCGAAGTGCTATATCGGTGGATGTCGCAGATTAGCTGGATGTAGGCCAACTGTAAGAAAAGCGAGCAGATATGCCAAAAAACCTGTATTGCGGCGACGGCAATGCCGCCGCCACAATAAGGCTTCCGAAGACCCCAGGAAATCATATTCTGATACCCGGAGGAAGTGCGTATAGACCAGGTGGTCGGTGAAGCTAAGTCACTCTATTGATCACACGTGGTCTCCACGATCAATGTGCGTCTTACGCTGGAGGTTGTGCCAGAAGGCTCAAATTGGAAGCTTTTTGTTCCGAAATACAAATGCTCACAATCCGCATTGATTTTATCGGCGGTATTCGTCCTGTTTTTAATTTTTACTCGTGAAGATAACGTGAAGGAAGACGAAATAACTCGGTGCCTTGACTTAAAAATCTTGGGTTTTGGACGAAAAGAAATATCATAAGAGGATTCTTCCATTTTGCACCCGGTTATTCGTGTTGGTCTATTTCAAATCTAGTGTCTGCCCGATCCGACTTTCGAAAGCGGTCTCGCCGCTCTTGGCCCTCGTTTTCGTGTTCTCAGGATGTGCCGCTGCAGGATCATCTGCAGATTCATCTTCTGGTGATCGCTCGACTCCCAGCCAAGACTCGCTCGTCGTTTCTCAAACTCCTGTTGGCATCGATTCTTTAGTAATGGAGACGGATTCCACAAGACCAGAGAACCAGAAAGTTATCGGTTACTACGCCTGGTGGACCAGAGGAGCGTGGATAAATTTGAATCTGAGCCAATATGATAAACTCATATTTTTCACCACCACGGTTTCATCTGACGGTGAGATCAAGGAAAGAAACGGCTGGCCGCATGCTTGGGGAGGTTTTCTTGATAAAGCTGATAGTGCAGGAGTAGCGGTCGTTCCAACGATGGCCCTGCTGGATGCATCTGCGATTCGCACGCTCTTTATGTCGGATGAGGCAATAGAGAGACTCGTCTCTTCCGCACTGACTTTGATAGGAGAGAGTGGAGGTACGGGTCTTCATCTCGATATTGAATTCTTCGAAACGGCGGGTGACACGCTGAGCAGAAGGTTTATGGCATTCACGGATAGCCTTGCTGCCGCGAGTTTAAGCAAATATCCAGAGGCTGAACTGAGCATCTTTGCGCCAGCCTTCGATGCCGGTGGACTGTACGATATCGCTACTCTCAGCGACCGATACAAAGAAATAATGGTTCAAGGGTACGATTTACACTGGCAAAATGGCCCTACAGCCGGACCACTTTCGCCACTATCGGGCTGGGGCGACGAAAACTGGCAAGAGATTGCGACCCGCTATAGCAACGCCGGGATTGAAAGCAGCAGAATAATTATGACCATTCCGTATTACGGTTACGAATGGCCGGTGGAGAGTGACGAGCGCGGGGCGAAAACACGAAGTACTGGTCGAATTGTCACATTTGCTCCTGTGGACTCGCTCAATCTGCCCGACATACAGGTTTCTGTGGAGGAGCGAATAGCACAGCATGGCATGAAGCGTGATATGGATTCAGGTAGCCCCTACTACTCCTTCCAAGATTCTACAGGATGGTGGCAGGGGTGGTATGAAGACCAGACGAGCCTGGAGGTCAAGTATGAGTTTATCAAACGACACGAGATGAGTGGAATTGCCATCTTTCCCATAGGCTACGATGCTGGAAAGCTGGATTATCTAATTGTCGATCATTTTGGCTCCCGCTAGAGCGTAGGTCTCCTAAGAACAAAACTCCATCAGAACGCCTTCCGTGTCGGAAGGGTGGACAAAGAATATCATCTTGCCGTCGGCGCCTGTTTTTGGGCCATTTCCGAGGACGTTCATCCCTTTCGATTTGAACTCCTTGAAGGCTTGTTCGGCATCCTCTACGCTAAAGGCGAGGTGATGAATACCGGGCCCTTTTTTGTCTATAAACCGCGCTATGGCAGAGGACGATGAGGTTGACTCGAGAAGCTCAAGCTTTACGCCGCCCGCATCGTAGAAGTGAGTCAGAACCCCTTCCGAAGTTACTTCTTCTGTTTTATATGGTCTGGCACCAAGTAGCTGCTCAAATAGCCTTTTCGAGGCTTTGATGTCTTTGACGGCAATGCCGATGTGTTCCAGCTTCACAGCGTGTTTGGTATTCTGAGGGATTAATGTTCGCGTTCCTCAGATTAGTGATGACGCGGTGTCAGATCAACAGTACCTTACGCAAATACAGGTTTCGAGCGAATCAATTCCAAGAAACGCAACGCTAGTTCGCATCATCAATGCACGTCTCAGCATCAGGAAAAGATTATCAGCGCCCGGTCATGATTGCGAGCCTTCTGGTCTCGCTTCTGATGCTGGGTGGAAAAATGACGGCCTACGTCGTCACTGGATCCTCCGCGATTTTATCGGATGCGCTTGAATCCGTGGTTCATTTGATGGCGACTGGTTTTGCTGCCTTCAGTCTCTGGTACTCGGTGAAACCGGCAGATCGTGATCATCCGTACGGGCACGGGAAGGTCGCATATTTCTCGTCCGGTTTCGAGGGTGGTCTGATCATGATTGCTGCTTTCAGCATCCTCTATACGGCCATTATGGACATGATTCGGGGGCCGCAGATAGAACAACTGAGTTTTGGATTGATAATTACGGGGGCCCTTGCCATCGTGAATCTGATTCTAGGCTGGGCTCTCGTTCACACTGGAAAGAAACACAGCAGTATCGTGCTGATAGCGAACGGTCATCATGTCTGGACAGATATGTGGACCAGTTTCGGCGTAATCATCGGGCTAGTTCTTGTCTGGGTGACTGGCATCGTTTGGTTCGATCCGATTGTCGCGATCATTCTTGCACTAAACATCTTGTGGACGGCAGGCAAGTTGATGCGCAACGCCGTCCGAGGCTTGATGGAGGAGGCGGATCCGGAGGAGACCACGAAGATCGTGGCCCTGCTTGACGAGGCCATACACGCGGGAACGATAGGCGGCTACCATCAGCTGCGTCACCGAAGGGTCAATGACCGTGTCTGGGTAGAATATCACCTTCTATTTCCCGAAAGCGATTCGATTTCACAGGCGCACGAAAAGTCTCATACCGTTGAAGATTTACTTCATTCCCTGTTTAAGAATGACCATGTTGTTGTAACGGCTCATCTTGAGCCTGTGGATCATGAAAATGCCCATTCCGAGAAACATCCTGAACCAACGATCGATAGCCTTGGTGCTGTAGCTAAATGATATCAAAGAAGATCATAGTCGTCGGCGGAGTGGCTTCAGGCCCTGCCGCTGTTGCTGAGGCTCGAAGGACCGATTCCAATGCCGATATCGTTCTGATAGAACGAGGCGCAGACATCTCGTACAGTGCTTGTGAGATGCCACTTTTCGTATCCGGAGAAATTGAGGATGATCGACGATTAGTTCGACATACGCCGTCTCAGTTCGAAGAAAAATATGGAGCGAAGGTCCTCACTCATCATAACGTCGAATCGATAGACTTATCAAAGCGGAAACTCATTGTTCGGAACTATTCGACTCAGGAGCTCCTGCAATTTCCTTACGATAAGCTCATTTTGGCTACGGGATCGAGTCCAACGAGGCCAGATTCATTGGCCAGCCCGTCCAAAGACGTTCACGTCATTCGAAGTCTCGAAAGTACCAGAGATTTCGTGGCTTCGCTGAAGGGAAAGACCGTTCATCATGCGGTGATCATCGGGGCGGGTTACGTCGGGCTGGATATTGTGGAATCGTTGCTTCGGAAGAATATCAGAGTCTCTCTACTGGCATCGGGTAAACGAATTCTAAAACGAGGGCTCGATACGACCACGAGTCAATACGGGCTCGAACACCTCGAAAACCAGGGCGTTTTAGTTCGTGATGAACGAGCGGTACGTCTCGATATTAGCCCAGATGGAGCCATCAGGGCAGTCGAAACGGACAGTGGCGAGAAAATAGGATGTCAACTCGTGCTTATCGCGACCGGTACTACACCATCGACGGATCTGGGTCGTGCTGCCGGGCTCAAGATTGGAGCGTCCGGAGGGTATGAGGTTGATGACCAGCTACGAACGTCCGCTCCAAATATTTGGGCGTGCGGTGACTGCACGGAACAACAAGATATTATTACCGGCGGCGCCATTCTGGCACCTCTGGCTCTGAACGCATTTCGTTCTGGGCGCGTTGCGGGACGCAACGCGGCCAGAAGTGGAAAGGGTCGGCCGGCAACAGCTCAGCCTGTTGTGAAAGTGGCAGCCATCTCTGTGTGCGGGCTTGAAATTGCACATTGTGGATGGACTGAATCCGAAGCAACCAGGATTGGGCTGGACGTGGTAGCAATCGATATAACGCACCGTTCCGCATCCTCGCTATCGCCACATTCATCGCTTCACGTCCGGTTAGTGGTTGAACGACAGTCGCGGCGAATAATCGGAGCTCAGATTTTGGGAAAAGAGGGAGCGGCTCAGCGTGTTAACCTCGTCACAGCCCTTATCCGTGCCGGATCTACGGTCGATGATTTGTACGAGGTCGATTTTTTGTACGCACCTCGGTTGGCGCCAGCACATGACGCGCTGATGATTGCGGCGCGCACGATGCAAAAACAACTTTCTTGAGCGATCTTGCCCGAACGAGACGTCCAGCGTTCAGGCCAACTAAATAGTAAAATAATTTGTCCGCACCTCCTACAATTCGTGTACTTGCCGCCCGGCAGCTTGACTCAAATGAAGAACGATCCGCATATGTCGGGTTTAAAAGGCAACATGAGCAGTCAACTCCGGAGACTGCTCGAGGTGTTCGCGAATTGGTTTCAGGGGTAACAAGATGGAAGCGGTATCTCGATTTCCTGCTAGATTCCTTCTATAAAGGCGAATTGTATTCGATGGAGCTGTCCATGCTGACCGTTCTTCGCATCGGACTCTACGAATTGTTATTTACTAGACAGCCAGATCATGCCGTTCTCAACGAAACAGTGGAGACAGCGAAAAAACATGTACGGCCAGGTGCTGGTGGGTTAGCAAATGGAATATTGAGAAATATCTTACGGAAGATTGATCATCTTCCGGAGCCGAAAGGCTCAGAAGTACAAAAGCTGGCAGTTCGATATTCACACCCCGATTGGATGGTTGAACGGTGGGTGAACCGTTGGGGAGGCGAAGAAACCCTAAAGTTGCTGAAGCACAATAATGAGCGGCCAAATTTTGGTGTCCAGATTTTGGACAATCGAGAAGAGGTTATCGAGGCGTTTCAGGAGGCAGAAACCGAGTTTGAAGATTCTCCGTACGTGGATGGAATTGTTCGGGTCAGGAACACACAGCCATTGCTGAGAGGAGGCTTTATTGCTTCTGGCGACGTGTTGATTCAGGACGAGGCGGCAGCACTCGTAACACGTCTGGTGACGGCTAAACCCGGAGCTCGAATATTGGATATGTGTGCCGCTCCCGGAGGAAAAAGTGTTCAGTTGGCGCTGGCCCTCGATGGAACTGGATGTGTGATCGCAGCAGATAAAAACAGGCGGCGATTGCGACTGATAGATAAAAATATCGATCGTCTCGCACTCACCAACGTAGAATCTACCGAGGCAGACGGAACGGATCCTCCAGTGGACTGGAATGATTCATTTGATTCTGTACTCGTGGATGCGCCTTGTACCGGATCGGGTGTTCTTGCGAAACGGGCAGATATGAGGTGGAATCGCGAGGTCGCGGATTTGAACGACTTGATAAAACTACAATCCGCACTTCTCGATGGTGCCGCTCGATGCGTAAAGTCTGGAGGAGCCCTCATTTACAGTACATGCTCAATCGAACCCGAAGAAAACGAGATTCAAGTTCATTCATTTCTTGAACGGAATCATGACTTTTCTCTCGAGGAAGTGGGCGAGATTATTCCAGATAGTCTTAGAACTGAAGAAGGGTTGTACCTCAGCCTGCCTACAAAAAGCGGAATAGACGGAGCATTTGGTGCTGTACTCAGAAAAGGGTGATAGAGCGAATTCCGATTCATTCTTCGCTTCGTTGTCTATTGGTGCGCGGATTGGTGTATACCATTACGCCCCCCTTTGAAACCTGAAAATGCCCAGAGCATACGTGTTTGCAGACAACATCGGCGAGAAGTAGCGAATGAAGATCATGAACAAACCACCGACAACATCCAGAAGTCCGTTAGGACGAGCGACTCTTATTGCTGTGGTGGTTGGAATTTCTTTGTTCGCAACTCCAGTTCAGGCACAACGAATCGCCAAATATGGTGCCGATTTTCTGGCGGGCGGCGTTGGCGCGAGGGCTCTTGGAATGGGCGGAGCGTATATCGCAATAGCGGATGATGTTTATGCCGGGTTCTGGAATCCTGCAGGCCTTCATGGGGTGACTTCGCCCGAAGCATCTTACATGCACGCAGAGCGGTTCTCCGGGATCGTGTCATTCGATTACGCCGGATATGCAATTCCCTTTTCGGAGAAAAGCGTCATTGGAATAACCTTTATTCGAAGTGGCGTCAATGACATCAAAAACACATTGGATGCGTGGGACTCGGAACGTAATCAGCCCGTGCCGAACCCTGAAGGATCTATTACAACCTTTTCAGCGGCTGATTTTGCACTATTTATTGGATACGGAAAAAGCATCAATGACAGATTGGCTATCGGAGTCACATCTAAGATTATCAGGCGCTCGATAGGCGAATTCGCCAAGGCATGGGGATACTCGATGGATGTCGGTGTCCAGTATCGCACGAGCAAATGGGCGTTCGGCCTTACAGCCCAGGATATTACAACGATGCTCCAGTCTTGGTCGATTAACGAGGGTAGCCTCGTAAACCTCCGAGATGTATTTGGAGATGATTTGCCGGACGGAGGGACTGAGCTTGTCTTGCCGGTTCTAAGGTTTGGATCAGCCAGGTCGATTAACCTGAATTCTGGTAGTGTGCTTCTCACGATGGATATGGACATGGCATTCGACGGGCAGAGCGCCAATAGTTTTGGGGCAGGCGATGTCTCGCTGCATCCGCGGTTGGGGGCAGAATACACCTATGCAGATGTGATTGCATTCAGAGCCGGACTGAACCGGATTCAAAACGTCAAGGGTGAGGGGCTGGACCTGACTCCCTCGATCGGAACTGGAATTAAGTGGGGGCAGGCTGCACTCGACTACGGTTTTGGAGATTTTGCTGGTCTGGTATCCGACCTAGGCTATTCACACCGCATTTCTGTTCAGTATCGATTCGCTAAATCCGAGTGAGCGATCACCTAAATACCTCCAGTGTTGCGTTAATCATCCCTGTTTTCAACGAAGAGCAGGTTCTCCCACTTCTTTTGAAGGAATTAGAGCCTTTTCGTCGGGGGCGCGAGGAGACAATCGATGTTCTATTTATCGATGACGGCAGCACAGACGGCACCGCTCAACTCCTGCACACACTAACCGCAGATCTGGATGGCTACACCGTAATTCATTTCACCCGGAATTTTGGACATCAACTCGCGGTAACGGCGGGAATCAAGATGTGCCGCACTGAAGCTGCGATTATCATGGATGCAGATCTGCAGGATCCTCTCGAGGTAGCCGGGCGCATGATTGATCTCTGGAAGGATGGATACGATAGCGTTTATGGTGTGCGACAGGAACGAGAAAATGTTGGCTTCATGCAGCGCCTGACCGCGCGCTTTTACTATCGATTTTTCCGTTCATTCACCGGCGTGGAAGCTCCCGTGGATGCTGGGGATTTTCGCTTAATATCGAGAGCGGTAATAGATGCGTTTAATGAACTGGGAGAGCAACAGCCCTACGTTCGTGGTCTTATTGCTTGGCTGGGCTTTAAACAGACTGCTGTTGAATACGTGAGACCCGGACGAGCGGCTGGGAAAACCAAGTACCCTTGGAAACGCCGTCTCGATTTGGCACTCGATGGAATCACTTCGTTTTCTGGAAAACCGTTGAAGTACGCCGTCCGGCTCGGCCTCATGGTTTCGATCGGGTCGTTTTTGGGACTGATCTGGGTACTACTGACCAAGTACGTTTTTGACACGGCCATCACGGGCTGGGCATCTTTGATCTTCGTTGGATTCTTCTTTGGGGGTATCCAACTGTTTTTTCTCGGGATTATCGGGTCGTATCTGGCCCGCGTATATGAAGAGGTTAAAGGGAGGCCCAGATATGTTGTTCAGAACATCTGGCAACCGAACGGGAAATCATTAGTGCGCAATTCATCAGGAAGCACGCCCTCCGGGAGCATTGCAGAAGATGACGGGTTGACACTGGAACCACTTCAAAGCCCAGCGGAATCAGAGTGAAAAAAGACGATTGGACAGGCGTATCGATCAGTCTCGGCATTCATGTCGTGGTGTTGCTCATGCTGTCTATTTTGACTGCGGCCTCGTCGGAGGATCAGCCGATGGGTTTCCTCGAAGTGGAGTTCGGAGCGTTTTCAGAGGGTAGTCCGGTGCAACAGGCTCCGGTGAGGGAGGAGGTCGAGACTCCGGAAGTTGAGGAGCGACCAGACACGGAAGAGCGTCCTCCGGTCGCACCTCCAGAAGACGTGAAGCCAGTCGAGCTGCCGGACGCTGAGTTGACCATTCCCGACGAAGAAGTGATTGATGTCCCGCAATCCGAAACTATTGCACCGGAAGAAAGCCTCGTAGAAGAGGAGATTGTAGCCGAGGATCCTGAGCCGGAAAGAGAGGTGGTTCAACCGCTTGGTAGCGGGTCGTTGTCTGCCGATGAGGGAGAAAATACGAATGACGATGGAGAATCAAACGAAGAAGAAGCTTCCGCCCCTTATCAGATCGAGGGATTGAATCGTGAGCCCTTCAGCACACCGATTCCAGCTTATTCAGCGCAGGTAAATGCGCTGATCAGGGTCCGGATAACGGTGGACCCGTCCGGTAGAATTATTCAGCGCATTCCGCTCATTAAAGGAGACCCCGTTCTGGAAAGAGAGGTCATGAATGCGCTCTTGAGGTGGCGGTTCAATCCACTTCCAGTCGACGCTCCGCAAGAAAATCAGACCGGCGTCGTGTCATTTCGCTTCAGACTTCAGTAGTTGCCCTGCGCCTTTTCGAGTCTGACTAGAGATCCACTGTTCAACGTTCAAGGCTCCCCAGTTTTTCGGAAACATCGATTCAACGAGGGTTGGTTCGCGAGCAGAAATGTGTCCGAGTCCGACTGTAATACTATTCTCGAGAGTGATGTCATCTCCTAGTGCTCTACCATCGAATGGTGGGATGTCCCTAATCCGCACTAGTACGAAACGGGTTGGCCCTTCCGGCGCGACAATGGACACGAACGGAACTGCCTTACGCAAAAAGTAGCTGAGAGCATCCTCGCGTCGGATGGTTACGATACCGGCACGGGCCCGACCGCCAATAGTTTGGGCTAGAGAAGTTGACCATCTGGGCGTTTCAGATTTTCGATTTAGCCCCGTCATTCCTCGGGTGATTTCCATCAGGCCTTCGGGAAAGCTGTTTCTAGTGACGAGCCGATCGTATTTCCCTCCCGTATGGATAGATCCCAGTGCAGCCAATCCCGCGTCATCGAGATCGTGAAAACGCCATGGCTCCATTTCAAGATCAATCGCCTTCGAATAGGAAGAGAAAGTGTTCTGCGTGGGCGAAAGGACCGAATCTGACTGATTTGCACGCTTTTTTTGCAAAATGCCGAAAAAGAACCCGCCGGTATCCTGGTGATGCGGCCAGATGCGAACGGCGTTTTGCATCGACGGATGAAACGCCTCACCACGCCACTCCGTCAAGCCAGGACTGAACTGAAGGTCGGGCAGGGATACTTCAACTAATCTCACATCTTGATTCTCTTCCGGCGCGGTCATTACCGCATGGAGAACGCGCTCATTTTCTTCCGGAGCATAGGTGCATGTCGCATATACGATCTTCCCTCCAGGTTTCGTTAGGCGGATAGCCTTCCGAAGGATCTTTTCCTGCAATTGCGCGAGCTGAGCCCGCTGTTGAGAATGCTGAATTCTTAATACCGCCGGGTGTTTGCGAGATGTACCCTCACAGGAACAGGGGACGTCGGCGACCACCGCATCATAGAGAAATCCGGTTTCTGGGAACGTTGCTGCGTCGTGGTTCGACAGGAGCACGTTGGGAAAGCCGACTCGATCAACTAGTCCTCGAACAACATTCATTCTTGAAGCCGAGACATCGTTTGCGACCACCAGTCCTTCGTGTCCGACCATCGATGCGATCTGAGCTGCTTTATTTCCTGGCGCAGCACAAAGGTCGAGAACAGATTGACCTTTATGAGGTGCCAATGCGTGAATCGGAAACATCGCAGCTTCCTCCTGAATGACACACGCGCCCGTCAAAAACGATAGTACAAACGCTTTCGAAAACGACCAGTCACGAAACGCTGTTGGATTCCAGGCGAGACTAGCAGCACCGGATTCAAGCATGAGTTTGCTTCCCCACTTGCGGTGAGGAGGTACCCAGCATGATTGTGGTAATGAGCTCGAACTGCACGACACGAACGCTTCGTAATCATCTACGATATCGCTGTATCGCTCTAGAGCGGACGCCTTCGATGGGCTATCTTGCATGATTCACCGAAGTTAGGCGCGTACTCAACTTGATGCGCATCGCGAACTGCTCGAATACGCCTGCAGGATGGTTTCCGAGATCTCGATCAAGCAGATTTAAGAAGGAAAAAGCCATGTGCATCCTGGAGGCGAACAATCCTTTGCTGACCGTCATTTCAATATCAATTGACGCAGGTCTGACTCTGCGAGCAGGTGCTTGGTATTCTGGCCAGACCCACTTGGAAGCGACACTAGCAAGGGCAAAGATACTAATTCGTTCAGGCGCCTGAATAGTGACGGAGCCATTGAGGCGATGGCGCGGATACCCGGTGAAGTGTCTCCAGAAGACCGTATCGCCCTCACTCGAAACATGATAAAACTGATAAGAGAGACGTGTGGTTGTAAAGGGAAGGGATCGGTCTACAAGTCCAAGCCCCCTGGAAAACACCCAGCCGGTTTTTCCACTTGACCAGTTGGTCTGCGGAAGTAACGGCCCAATACCGAACGGCTGAGAAATAATGCGGTCTGGAATCGTGAGCCCCGCCATATTACGCATATGGAGTTCCAGCCATAATTCGCTGGTTTCGCTCATTTCGAATACTGCGAAAAGTCCAAGCTCTAATTCACGGCTATCAATTGCATTTCCTTCATAACGCAGGTCACGAGCCAGATCAGCGAACGTGATTCCGCGTGATACGAGTCCGAGCGTCGAGTTGAGGTGCTCTCGCGTTCCACTGGAGTAGCCAGCCTTTATACGAATGCGTCCTCCTCGCTTTATCACTCGGGTGAGCAGCGAGGTGACCTGAAGAGAAGAACTTCGACCTGAGGATAGTTGGGCGACATTCTTCCAGGTGGTATTTCCAGATCCCATCTGAGCTGAGACTCTCCCAAACCTTGTTTTTTCATCTAAAACAGGGGCAAGACCCTCTTGATGAAGCTTGTGGAGCTGATATCCGCCTGCAAACTCGATCGCGATGGCAGGTAGCCGAAAGCTCACGTAAGACTCACCTCTGAGGTCTTGGATATCGATCTTACCGGGTAACTCAATCTTGGAGTCTCGATTTACGATGCTGATATCATCTAGGCTCCAGCGCATTCCCGCCGTCACGTTTTCAGATAAACTCAGTGAGCCTTCCCCTTTAACCCACGTCCATTCTTGTCTGTTCGGCCACTCCCAGCCTGCAATTTCAAGAAATTGGTGGTCCTTCTTACGAATCAATCCACCAGCACTAGTGAGTTGAACTCGATTTTTGTCGATCACAAACCTGGCACTCGGGGCAAAAACTGTTACGACTGGTTGTCGCTCTGCACCGAAGACGAGCCACTGACGACCGGAAATCTCCTGATCAGTGAGATGGTACAGGTCAGTATTCAATCCAATCTGGGCGAACCAAGAATCTGTTCTATAGGACAGGGTGGTGTTCGTGACGGGGCCACTCCGGTCCACATTCGTTAGCGTGGTATCCTGGTGAATGGCGGGGCCAGGGTCTCCCGTTTCATTTATTAATCCAATGGACGAGTTGAGTGCCCAGCCGAACGGCCTTTTGGTCGATATGCGAATAATGCCGTCCGCGTCGATTCCAAGCGGTAGAATCGTCCGGTCCGTAGAAAAACTGACCGAGTCGATTTCCTGCGGCGTGACCGGAATAAATTCTAGCATTGAACGGTCGAACAGATAAAAGGGCATAGGCAAACCATCCACGATTACCGTGGGACCGCTTCCGTGCAAGCCACCAAGGCCGGATCCTAGAACTCTGAGAGAATAGCGGTCGTTCGACCATGACTCTACGGGGTGGAGGGTGCGAAACACCTCGGCCAATCTGCCGGCTCCTCTTGTAAGGAGCTCGTCACCGGTCCAACCATGTTGGTCGTCTTGTGCTTGCACGCCACGGGCGAAACATGCCAGCACCAAAAGGGAGGCGATTGATATGACGCGCTTGAGGTTCATCGCAGGATGCGCTTCAACCAGCTAGGAGTTTTCTGGTCCACAGACAATCCGACGGATGAATCGACGAACTCCCATCTGGGATTCGTGAAGACTCTCGCGGCGCGAAGTTGGACAAAAAGCCGAAGAGCCGGTGTGATGTTTCTGTTGAACCGCACAAATGGTATCGCTGTGATCTCGGATTCGATTCGCCCGGCGTCCGCGTTTTCGAGATCGAGCAACATGAGCACATTCCCGACCATGATTCCAGCGTGAAGTTCTATCGCGAAGTCGGGCGGTGTTTGAGCGGACCAACCTGCAAGCACAGTGAAAGCCTGAAATTCGGGAAGGATAACCTCTTGCACGGTCCAGCGACGCCACCCCAATTCCATTTCAAAGTGACCTCGGTGGTAGGGTGTCGAAAATGACAGCCTAGCGGCTGGCGCGGGCGTCCACGAGTTAAGTCCACGCTGTTTAATTACTGAAGAGACAGATAGGGACGTTCGAAATGTCTTAAATGCGCGATCCTCGTCTGTATTCGACTCGGACTGCGCCTGACTTTGAAACGTGAAAGCCAAAGCGAAAAAGGCAACTAACAGATACGGGATATGACGCGTCAAAAGGGTTGCGCTAGATTAGAGATCTCTGGACCAGTTGATTCGATAAGAGATAGACGCAGAGCCCACGAAATCGGATCCAGAACTATTCTCTATATGCTGGCTATTCGTAGAAATATTCCATCCCGCATTGAGCCGGACGTCAATATTGTTGCTTAGTAGTCCAGCTAGCTGTAGAGAAGGCCGAATAGTACGTTCCACAACACCATCTAAAATCAGATCTGCTGCGTCGTGTCTCGGGAATGGCATTCGGATGTCTTGTTCTCCTTGAAACAAGACATCAATTCGGGGGGATACCCGCAACCCGGAAAACCTCATCCAATGCACCGACGTCCAAACGTGGACGTAGTCAGAAAACTGCGTCGCAATCCCGCGTCCGAGATAGATGTATTTTCCTTCAGGTTGATCTGCGTTGTAGGTGCGGGCGGTTACGACAGTCACTCCAAGAGATGCATCGATATCAGCGGCTAACTGTGCCTGGTAAATTTGAGCGCTTGCAGAGATAGAGGCAGGCTCATTTCCGTTCAAGAGATCGAAATCATCCAGCGTTAGTTGAGCAGAAAATACAGTAGATGGCCGCTGGAGCTGCACAAAGACGCCCAGGAGGCCGTTGTTTTCTTCGTTTTTTGGCCGCTCATCGATCGAAAGTAGAGCAAGGTGGAACGGGTTGGCGAATTTAAGAGAGAAATTGCTGTTCGGACCCGAGTAAAGGATTGAATGCATCAATCCAACCGTCCATTTACCTGGCCGGGCAAACGAAAGTCGATGAACAGCCAGATACCTGCGCTCACTTCCTGTTGAGACCGAATCGTCACCCGCAACACCAGTGAATCTACCATCGCCGGTGATACTGTCTAATTCAGAGAGGCTCGTTCTCAGGTTCAATCGGCTCGTTCCCAGACGGAAGGAAATGTGGTCCATCGGGCGCGGGTTTTGACTTAGCAGCAACCCCGGCTGACCGTATGTACCCCAATGCTGGGTAGTTCGTCCGAACAGGACCGAGGCATACGTACCATCATAAGACAAATATGCATTTTCTGGCCGAATGAACCACCTGTGAGCGGTATCGAAGCCGTCAGGATCCATATCGTAGTATCTGTCATGCCTCCAACCCCAGGCCGCCGTCCAATTTCCGGCCGTGAACCACGATTCGAACGCTACTTGAGAAAAGATGGCTTCGTTCGGATTTAGTTCGGTGCGAAGGAGCTCGCTTCGCTCCTGACTGGCGACCATTACGCCTGGCCGCACTCTAATGCCTATGGCCGACTTCGAATTGGTGAAATCATGAAGTCTCGTCCTGACAAGCCTGATCCACTCGCTTTCTGAGGAAGATTGCGGTGCGGAGGAATGTTCTAGTGCTTCAATCAGATCGCGCTCTCTAATCGGGAATACCCCCTGATCAAGGTCGGAGAGGTAGCCTCTTGATAACAGAGAGTTGAAATACCACAGAGCTGGATCTTCAGTTGAAACAATGGGGCCGGATCGTGAGGGGTTAGATTGTGAGGGGTTAGATTGTGAGGAACTAGCTTGCGCATGGGAATATTTTGCGCCGGAAACACCCGCGCACAAAATCATCGTCACACACACGGTTAGAACCGTTCTTACTGCTCTCACTGCACTTAACATATCGTCGAATATTAATCGCCTACAAATTAGGCGAACATTGGCAGATATTCAGGGTTTGCAGGCCCGATGAGTTGCCAATTTCTCGCAGACTACTATTTTTGTATAGAACGAATTGCATTCTGAAGCCATTCTCCACGCTGAGTGAACAGACGAACCGAACTCTTATTTCTAGTCGCAATGGATGCAGTGGCAGTTGCCTGGGCTAATCAGCTCTGGTACTGGGCGCGATTTGAGTGGGGCTGGTTCAGCGAGCCTGTATTTTCGCCCGAGCCGACCGCTGCCACAGCTGTTTTATTCTTGTTGACCGGTTTTTGGCTGCTGGTCTTTACGTTTTATGGCCTTTATAGGGAACGCTACGCCGCGTCCCGATTCGATGAGTTGGTCACCATATTCAAAGTGGTCACGATCGGAATTCTGGTTCTTTTCTTTCTCCTTTTCATAGAAACACTCGATGCGTATTCAGCCAGAATCAATCTTTTGTTGTATTGGGGGGCGGTAATTGTCTTGGTATCGGTCGGTCGAATACTCGTTCGTTCCGTTCAAAAATTACTCATCCTTCGCGGAAAGGGCCTGCACCGAGCGCTCATTGTAGGATGGACAGATTCGCTCGAGAGTCTCTACGAAGAGGTCGCACGTTATCCTGAAGCCGGTCTTCATATTGTGGGAGCGATTCGGCTCTCACGTGATGATATCGATGGTGCTGGAGTAGAAAAGGGGTCAAACGTGGACGACCATGATGTCGGGGATCTACCCAGGCTTATCGATGAGTTGGAGGTCCAGGATGTACTAATCGCACTCGGACCAAACGATGGAGATCAATTGATGGAGGTTCTTCGTCTCTGTGATGGAAAGGCAGTGACTTTAAAATTAGTGCCGGACTTCTATTCCATCATCGGTGGGATGGCAAGGACAGAGCATATGTATGGACTGCCCTTGATAGAAGTCCTTCCCGAGCCGATGCAAGCCTGGGAACAGAGTCTCAAAAGACTTCTCGATTTTACTATCTCGCTTCTCGTATTGCTTATCGGATTGCCCCTCTGGGTGCTGCTCTCGCTCTTGGTTAGAGTTAGCAGTTCGGGTCCAGCCATTTACAGACAGCGTCGAATAGGACAGAAGAGTCGAGAATTCACCATGTACAAGTTTCGCACGATGAAAAATCATGCGGAGAAGGAAACGGGACCGGTATGGGCGAGCGAGGAAGATCCACGGTACACAAAGCTTGGTAAATGGCTTAGAAAAACGAGGCTGGACGAAGTGCCTCAGTTTTTTAATGTGTTAAAGGGTGACATGAGTCTCGTTGGTCCCCGACCTGAAAGGCCGTTCTTCGTAGAGAAATTGGCTCGAGAGATCCCGCTTTATTCGAGGCGTCACCGCGTGAAACCCGGAATTACGGGCTGGGCTCAGGTGAAATGGCACTACGACACCAGCCTAGAGGATGTACAGCAGAAGGTCAAATACGATCTATTCTACATTGAAAACATGAGTTTGCGCCGCGATCTCCAGATTCTATTCAGAACAGTCTACACTACGCTAAGAGGTAGTGGTCGTTAGGCGTTGGGGTGTTATCTTTGGCGCCGTCTTTTACGTCATTTCTCATCGCCGTATCCGAGTAGCTCAATTCTGAGCCACGTATGCCCATCAAGACCAAAAAGGAAATAGAAGCGCTTTACCGTGCGCTGCTTTTGCCTCGAATTATCGAGGAGAAGAAGCTTCGTCTCATCCGCCAAGGAAGACTGTCGAAGTGGTTTAGCGGTTATGGCCAAGAGGCCATCGCCGTTGGTGTGGCGTATGCCCTGCAAGAAGAAGACTACCTGCTTCCAATGCACCGGAATCTTGGTATATGGACTACGCGGGGGGTTGAATTAGAGAGCCTCTTTTGCCAGTTGATGGGAAAAGAAGGTGGCTACACCAAGGGTAGAGATAGAACGTTTCATTTCGGTCTGCCTGAAAAGAATATCGTGGGTATGATTTCGCATCTGGCGGCCATGCTTCCCGTGGCAGACGGACTTGCTCTCGCTGCTCAAATGGATGGGGAAAAGAGGGTTGCTGCGGCGTTTGTGGGTGAAGGTGCGAGTCGAGAAGGAGATTTTCACGAGGCGTTAAATCTAGCTTCCGTCTGGAATTTGCCGGTTCTTTTTATCGTCGAGAACAACGGCTACGGCCTCTCGACCCCAACGTCCGATGCCGTACCAGTCGAAAATATTGCGGATGCAGCTTCTGGCTACGGAATGGCTTCGGTCATCGTCGATGGGAATAATGTTCTTTCTGTTATCGAGGCGGTTCGCAATGCACGAAAACGTGCAATAAAGGGTGATGGCCCAACGCTCCTCGAAATGAAGACCTTCCGCATGAGGGGGCACGAGGAAGCGTCAGGGACCAAATATGTACCAAAGAGCCTTCAGGAGAAATGGGCGACTGAGGACCCAATCGAGCGATTCGAAGCGTATGCCGGTGCGAAACTGAAGAAGGAAACATTGGAGACGATTCGCGGAGAACTGACCGCTAGAATTGACAAGTTAGCTGAATGGGCGCTGGTTCAGCCCGAAGTAGAGAGTGACGCCGCCACAGAACACGCTGACCTGTTTGCTCCTTCCACCGAACCACCACGATTCAACGATGCCAAGGGTGGTGAATCTGAGCGGCGGTTCATTGACGCCATCACGGACGGTCTGCGCGCCTGGATGAGCGCTGAGCCGAAATCTGTGATCATGGGGCAGGATATCGCCGAATATGGGGGTGTATTCAAGGTCACGGAGGGATTTGTCGAGCAATTTGGAATAGAGCGAGTCCGCAATACGCCGATAATTGAGAGTGGGATCGTTGGTGCGGCCATGGGATTAGCGCTCGCTGGATATAAGCCTATTGTGGAGATTCAGTATGCAGATTTTATTTCGGTCGGTTTCAATCAGATAGTGAATAACCTTGCCACTACGCATTATCGTTGGGGCACGCCGCTGAACGTGACTATCAGGGCTCCATTTGGCGGCGGAATCGGTGCTGGACCATTCCACTCCCAGTCAATGGAGGCGTGGTTCTGTCACGTGCCGGGGCTCAAGGTGGTTATTCCCTCGACGCCAGCGGACGCTAAAGGGCTTCTTCTTTCATCGTTGGCCGATCCCAACCCGGTGCTCTTCTTCGAACACAAGAAACTGTATCGATCTATTCGGGGACAGGTACCGCTCGACGCTGTTCCAATACCGCTAGAGACGGCAAATGTGGTGCGCGAGGGAGAAAGCGCAACCATAGTCACTTGGGGTGTGGGTGTACATTGGGCTCTGGAGGTTGCGGATCTATATGCCGACCGAGGAGCGTCACTGGAAATCATAGATTTGCGCACTCTTGTGCCGTGGGACAGAGAAACCGTGCTGAATTCGGTACGCAAGACGAATCGCTTGCTCGTACTTCATGAAGCATCTAAAACCGGCGGATTCGGAGGTGAAATTGCGTCTCAAGTATCCGAGTCTGTTTTCCGACATCTAGATGCTCCACCTTTCAGGGTTGGAGGAGCAGATCTACCTATTGCATTTTCGAAATCAATCGAAGACGCGATCTACTCGGCAAAATCCAGATTGGAATCTTCGATCGAAGATCTCCTGGCGTATTGACTGTGCCATTTGATTCTACCATTGAGGGGAATAATCGAACTCTCGGATCAGAAATGTATCGCGTTGGTTCTGTTGCCGGTCGATCTTAGACTCTATTTCAGAAAACTTACAAGACTATACTACATGCGCAGCTTTCCATCATCGCGCACCATTGTTGCTCTCGGCTTGTTGTGCGCAGCGTTATTTGTACTTAACGGATGCACTGGAAGTGATGTGTATCCCGTCCACAGTGTGGTAGAAGGTGAGTTGAGTGTTCGGGCTGAGATCGACTCAACTGGAGACTGGTCGGGATTCAGGATTTCGATTGTAACGCAGACGGACGGCGACGTTGACACCCTCGGTACTTCGACCACTGCGGGTAATGGTCGATTTGCAATGGACGTATTTTCGCCCGATGAGGGGGTCTATCCCGTGATTGTCGAGCGCGGTGGCGCTACGCTGCACATAGGAGAATTTGTGGCGGTCGATGGAGACAGCGTCTCGATCCGCGGAAGTTTTCCATTAGGAGCTCCAGGTCTAAGGATAGTTTCGATGGAAAATGCCTCGTGGACTGCGTACAAAAATGCTAAGGCGCTACACAATCGAGCCATGGTCGACGTAATTGAGTCGGAAGGCTACACACCCGAAGATCTGGGGCGTGTCGTTGCACAGACCAGCACGATATTGTGGAGTATTCGGAACACGTATGATGGCACTATCGGTGCAGATATTGCCATGGCGGAGTCCATAGTCATGATGGAGGGGTGGGACGACAGCATTGTGATGAGCCGACTACCCGAAATCGACTTCGATAATCAAAGCATCGTGGAGGTTGCGAGAGCTGCGAGACGCGCGATATCTCGACAGGAAGGGCAAGAATCTGCTCTTCAGATGCTAGAAAACTTCCTGCAGAATGTACCAGAGGACAAAATTCCAGGTATTAAGGCTGAAATTGTGATTACCTATGCAGATAGTGGTGCGGTCGTGCAAGCGGTTGAGGTAGCAACAGAATTGAGACGCGAACATCCTGAGTCGCCGTGGGCAGAGTGGGCCGCGCGGGCCACCTATGACTTGGAAAATCTACAGCCTGGAATGAGTGCACCTGTTTTCGATGTTTTGAGTCGCGACGGGTTGGATGTGTCCTCGTCAAGTCTAGAGGGGAAGTTTCTCATACTCGAGTTCTTTGATCCTGCAGAACAGATTTGGCAGCGAGATCTGGAAATAAGAGACGGGATTACCGGCGCTCTAAGTGAGATTATGTTTCAGACGGTTGCAGTATCGGTTGAAGCTGATATGGATATTAATGAAGCACTTTTTGATGGTGCAGATCATCCAGGCACTTTTGTGTTCTCAACAGAAGGAATGGAACAGTCGATTGTACAGAACTACAACGTGCATGTCCTCCCAACTCGCTTCCTGATCGACCCTGAAGGTGTGATCGTCGCAAAGTATACCGGGCCAGCGTTGATGGAATTGGAGCGAGACCTAGCATCAATTGTCGAGAGTTTGAATCGCATAGCAGAACGTCTGAATGAGTAAATTCAGGCTACCAGAAAGAATTAACTCGGTCAACCACTAAAAGTCTAAACAGTATGCTGGTAGCAGGAAACTGGAAAATGAACCTCGATCTGGCCGCGGCGCGTCAACTCACTTCAGGAGTAGTTTCTGCAATTGGCGACCCAACCGGTGTAGATGTCGCGATTTGTCCACCGTTCGTTGACCTAGATGCGACGTTTAGCATTTTGCACGGCAGTGGTATTCGTCTTGGAGCACAAAACATGCACGCTGCAGATTCTGGCGCATTCACCGGCGAAATATCTGCACCCATGCTTCGGGCCGTGGGATGTCATTATGTTATTTTAGGCCATTCCGAGCGCCGACAGTATTTCGGAGAGACAGACCAAAGTGTGAGCGATAAAGCTCAACAAGCAAGGCGTAACAGGCTGGTGCCCATCGTGTGCGTCGGTGAATCTCTCGAGCAGCGCGAAGCGGGTAGTCACGAAAAAGTTGTCGGATCACAGATTAGATCGAGCTTGGCCGGTGTTGAAATTCAGGCTTCAGCAGAATTGGTAGTAGCGTATGAACCGGTTTGGGCGATTGGAACCGGAAAAACAGCGACACCAGATCAGGTTGAAGAGATGCACGCGCACATTCGACAAATCCTGGTCGACCTGTATGAATCCGCGACGGGAGCTGCGATAGATATTCTATACGGCGGAAGCGTAAAACCCGGAAACGCGGTCGAGTTGTTTTCTCGAAACAACGTTGATGGCGGATTAATCGGGGGAGCAGCATTGAATGCTGAAGATTTTGCGGCCATCGTCAATGCGGCGAGACGCTAATCAGCCTTTTTCGGCTTGCTGGAGGTCTCTTTCTTGGGCGAAGTCTTCCCACCGTCTTTTGTAGAACTGGCGCTTTCAGTTGAGCTAGAGCCTTCAGAAGATCCTGAGCCCTCGGAAGAGCCCGAGCCTTCAGACTGCGCCGTGGAAGGCTTATCGGATTTGCGGGCATAGTCCGTAAGGTAGAATCCGCTTCCTTTGAACACTAGACCCGCTCCTCCCGAGATGAGCCGCTTCACCTTTTGTCCGGTCGTCGGGCAGACGGTCAACGCATCTTCTGTTATGCGTTGCGTTATTTCAAACGTCGTTCCGTCTTCTCTCTTGTAATCGTATGTCGGCATTGTTGAAGCCGTTCCTCAAATAATTTCGGGTCGCGATTGAAGTCGTGTCTGTGGGTTCAGTTCCAATAATCTGTTATTCGGCATTACGTCTGATCGACTGCCTGAAGGAGTCGAACACACGATCGGCTATTGCGGGTCTGATCGGAACGTGCTTCCTGTTGTCGCGCGTTGGGTGAACTCGATTCGTTAGCAATATGACAAACAAGCGTGAGTCTGGATCTATCCAGAAGGAGGTTCCTGTAAAGCCAGTGTGACCAAATGAGCGCGGTCCGAAGGATTCTCCGGCCGACGAATATCCTGTCATGCTTTTAGTATCCCATCCGAGAGCACGCGTGTGACTATCGGCGTTTGGAACTCGAGTGGTAAATCTTCTCAACGTTTCGGGTTTCAAGAACACTCGATCGCCAACTCGTCCTTGTGATGCGAGCATACCCGCAAACCTAGCGAGATCATTCGCCGTAGAAAAAAGCCCCGCGTGTCCCGCGGTGCCTCCCAACAGGTAAGCAGTCTCGTCGTGTACTTCTCCTTGAAGTGAACGATTTCTGAAATAGTCGTCGATTTCTGTCGGCACCGCATTTTCGACGCGACCTCGTCGCACCTTCAGATAGCCTGTATCGAACATGGATAGCGGTTCAAAAACGTTTGTTCGTACGTAGTCGTCGAACGCCTCGCCCGTCAATTCTTCTATCATCCACGCGAGCGTAATAGGACCGAAGTCTGAATACCTGGATTGGGTGCCCGGTTCGTAGGCCAATGTGTCGGAAAGTATTCTATTCCTCACCTCGGCCGATGTCCGGACGCCTTGCATGTGGAAGGGGCGAAACGGAATCAGGCCGCCGGTATGGGTCAACAGGTCTCGAATAGTTACAGATCCTTTGCCATTTTGTCCAAATGCAGGCAAGTAGTCTGCAACCGGTCTATCTAGATCGATAACACCGGCTTCGTACAACTGCATGATGGCTGTTGTCGTCGCGATGACCTTCGTCAGAGAGGCGAGGTCAAAAAGGTCATCTTCCTTCAGGCTGCGCTCCTGATCAAACGTGTGGAAACCAAACGTGCCCTGTCGAGCAATCTTGCGTTCTCTTCCAACTGCAAAAGAAGCCGTTGGGAAAGCGGAATCTGCAATCGCGGAATGGAGCAGGATGTCTATCAGGCCGAGTGTCTCGGAGTCCATTTCGGCCGACTCAGGAGAAGCGCTTGAAGAGACGAACTGCGGTATGGTCAGGCCATAGCCGCGAGAATAATCGTCTGAGACAAAAACGGGCAATCGACCGGATGTCGAAGTCATCCCATACAGCACGTCGGCGGTAGCCGACATCATCGCGGGTGATGAGTCGTAGCTCTGGATAATTGAAGGCACGGATTCCGGTATATCAATAATGGCATACGGCGAGTCGAAGTTCAAATAAAAGAGTCGATCTGTTGTCACTGCGATATCGCGCAACATTCGGGTTCGATCCCACCCGAAGACTGGGACAATGCCTGTGAAGTCGGCAAATAAGACGTTCTCGTGTGTCGAGATCGCCCGCTGCACTGCAGGCATGGATGCGATCCAGCTTCGCGGATTGACCCTGAGGTGGGTTACCCCGCCGCCGCTTCTCATTTCCAGATCACTAAGAAGAAGGGGAGAGGGTTCTGGTCTTGTAGAATTGTATGATCTGAAGTCGACAGAAATGAGCAAAGTTGACGCGCGGTCTCCGGAAAGAGGCAGCAAGCCATCATCCTTAAGCAGCGTTACGGCCTCGCGTCCCATCCAGTACGCCTTGCGATCGCTCGCTTTCGAACTCAATTCGGCTAGAATACCACCGACATCAGCGAAGCGGTCTCGTTCGTGCAGGCGCTTGGCCTCTTTAGCCCGTAGAATTCTAGTCACCGATGCGTCGATACGTGTCTCTGTCAAACGTCCGGTGCGAACAGCTTCGATGATGGCAAGCTGAGCCCCCCTCGCATCCATGGGCATCAACAAGACGTCTACACCCGCCTCAACGGCCCGAATCGCTATCTCGCTTCCACTCCCGATCGAAGTCGCTCCTTCCATATTTAGAGCATCCGTGAAAATGAGACCTTCGAAGTGAAGCGAGTCTCGAGCTAGATCGGTCAACAAGCGTCTGGAAAAGGTGGCTGCGACGCTGTCTTGATAAGAATGTCCTCTGGAAATGATATGGGCGGACATGATGGCCTCGAGAGACTCGTCGATTAGAAACGAAAATGGCTTTATATCTGTTCTGAAAAAAGCGTCATCGTCTCGCTCGGCAGTGGGCAGGGAGGTATGGGAGTCTCTGGAAGTAGATCCGTGGCCAGGAAAGTGCTTGGCGACAGGAATCAGGCCCTGGCTTCGAACCCCTCTGGCAAAGGAGCTGGCATAGAGACTTACCGAGTCAGGATCGTCAGACCAGGCCCGCGTTCCGATTACTGGATTGGCAGAATTAGTGTTTACATCAACCGTTGGCGCAAACAAGACATTTACTCCTACGAGGCCAGCTTGTCGGGCTGTTTCCTCTCCTGAACTAAAAGCGTTGTCCGGTGAACCAGTTGCTCCGATAGACATCGCATTGGGGTATCGGGTTAATTCCCTGAGCCGATATCCCGCACCCCATTCCGCGTCCAGCGCGACAAACAATGGGACTTTGGACTGCTTCTGGATCCATTCGACCCAGAGTGAGTGGGAGAGCGGATTCCCTGCGAAAAGGATCACACCTCCAGCATGAATTTCTTGAACTAGCTGCCTTACCGATTCTCGTTCGGTTCGATTGGTTATATCGCCTGGTGCTGGCATTCCAACCATGATCATCTGTCCAACCTTTTCCTCCAGTGTCATGGTTGAAATCGTGGAGTCGGTCCACACTTCAGGCTCGGTACGTACATCTGACTGGGTATCACATCCAGCGACGAGAATGCCAAATGCAATTGCGACGAGTTTATAACGGGAGATTACGATGCTCAAAATGATCCGATGGATGCAGTTAGATGCGAGTAGATATAATAGTAGAGGAAGATAACACGTTAAACGCCGTGGAGTCATTTCAGAATTGTCGGTTAAGATGTTGCGGGAGCAAATATCTTGCTGAGCGTGAGCCTACCTTGTGTATAGAAATGTTCAATTTTGTTCGGTTTTAGAAGTGCCGACCTGATCGGGACGTGTTGAAGTATTCGAGACAGGTCGATCTATTCAAAAAAGGTTGATCTACTCAAAACAGATTGATCAATTTCAGACCGGTATAGCCGACCAGCGAATCGCCAGAATAGACGGGCCCTGAATCCATCCGGAAACTAATCAGAATCAAGTGACAGAAGAAACGAGCGAGAGACAGAAACCGATACTGGTCGTGTTATTCCTTGGGGTCCTGATGGGCGCTCTGGACATCGCTATTCTGGGTCCAGCGATTCCGGCCATTCGCGAAACCTTTGGGTTGGATGACCGACTAGTGTCGTGGGTGTTTTCGATATGGGTTTTGGCTAATCTGGTTAGCGTGCCCGTCATGACAAAGCTTGCCGATCGGTATGGTCGCAAGACAGTGTACCTCATAGATATCGCGCTATTTGGTGCCGGAAGTCTCATAGTTTCGTTGTCTCCCAGCTATCCAATTCTGCTTTTAGGTCGTGTTTTTCAAGGAATGGCTGCATCTGGGATATTTCCGGTAGCGGCGGCTGTGATTGGGGATGTTATTAAGCCCGAAAAAAGAGGTCAGGCTTTCGGATTGCTGGGTTCTGTATTCGGGCTAGCCTTTATAGTGGGTCCGATTCTGGCAGGATTGATGCTTCAACTAGGCTGGAGATGGCTGTACATGGCAGTTCCTCCATTTGCTTTGGTCATTTTCCTGCTAGGTTGGCGTGCGTTACCTGAAGATCGACCAGTTTTGAACAAGAAATTGGATCTTATCGGTCTGGCTTCTCTCGCAGGGATTTTATTATCGCTTTCCTACACGGTATCAGTCTTTGACACATCCGATGTGCTCGGCAGTCTAATTTCCCAACGGGTAATCTGGGGCTTTGTGTCTGCCGCAGTCCTGATTCCCGTATTCATCTGGGCTGAAGCTCGAGCCGAAGACCCGGTACTGAGACTCGACCTTTTCAAGAACAAGCAGGTATCACTCGCTTCAATAAATGCGATTGGAGCCGGAATTAACGAAGCAGCGTTCGTGTTCTTCCCGACGATTGTGGTACTGGCCTACGGAATCAGTACATCAGAAGCCGCATTCATGTTGCTACCAATGATGTTCGCCGTAGCGATCGGATCTCCGATAGCCGGAAGACTCGTTGACAAGACTGGATCCAAGCTGATTGTATTACTCAGTAATATGCTCCTGATTCTTGGGTTGTTTGGAATCGCCACCAGCCCGGGCACAAGAGCTGTTTTTTATCTCGCTTCGACGATGATCGGATTGGGAATGGCAGGCCTTTTGGGCTCGTCACTTAACTACATCTTGATTCACGAGGCAAGGAAACAAGAACGTGCTATCTCGCAAGGATTGATCACATTGTTCATATCCGTGGGTCAGCTTTTTTCTGCAGCAGCCGTGGGTGCGATCGCAGCGTCGTCGGACGACCCGCTCACCGGGTATAAGGATGCATTTCTCATCCTTGTGGTCATCACAATCCTGATATCGATCGCGTCGTTCTTTCTAAAGAATAAACGAGAGGAAATGGTGACCGTGCTGCGAGATTCAGATAAAGTCGACACTTAAGAATTGCTGACACGCAGAGACAGCGCAATTTAAGAGGTCTCGGAGTTTGTCCTGCTGTCCAGCTGTACATCCATCTGTGAGAAGGGAATTCCAATCCTAGCCTCATCGAGCTTGTTTTTCATTGCCCGAGTGACGGCCTCCCTTACGCTCACTTTAATCTATTTTGAAGACCGCTCCTTCGAGGGCTTGCTCCTTACGAGCAATTGCGCAAGCCGGTCGGTCAGCCAGCCGGCTGCGGCGAGCATAAAAACTTCCCTGAAAGAGCGTAATACAATTCGTTTTACCAGGTAGGTAAGTGTTCTCGGAATCAATGCTCCAACAATCAGTGCTGCAAAAAAACCGGCAATACTTCTCGCAAAGTCATCCTTCGGAATCTGAATCGTTGTCTTCGTCTTCGCTCCTGTCTTCGTCTTTTCCGCTATTTTCTTCGTCATGGTTCTCTAATATACCTGCGCCTTCCAATCTACAGTTGCATTCGCTTTTTCTTCGCCCCTAGGCGGAAGCCTTTTTGGTGGCAAGCTGCCCGCATGCGGCGTCGATATCCTGCCCCCGGCTTCTGCGCACGGTAACCAGGACCCGATCTTCCACAAGGCAGGCAATAAAAGCATTGAGGGTTTTTTCGGACGACTTCTTGAAGCCTAGACCTTCGACCGGGTTATACATGATCAGATTGACCTTGCTTGGAGCACGACGAACCAATTTTGCCAGTTCTCGAGCATCATGAATACTGTCATTGAAGCCTTCAAACATGCAGTATTCGTATGTAATCGGTCGGCCGGATTTGCGGGTGTAATACTCAATTGATTCCATCAGGGCATTCAGGTCAGTCTTTGCCTTCCTGTTGACCGGCATGATCGAGGATCGCTTGCTGTCGAATGGAGAATGAAGAGATACAGCTAGATTAAACCGCATGTTATCATCGGCCAATTGTTTGATACGACCGGCAAGGCCAACCGTTGAAACAGTAATTCTCCTTGCCGAAAGACCCATTCCTTCTTCGGAAGTGAGTTTGTTGGTCGCGTCGAGAACCATGTCATAGTTCAACAGCGGTTCTCCCATGCCCATGAATACGATGTTCGTTATTCCGGTTGAATACGTTTCCTGTGCCAGTCGATTTGCATGGATCACTTGGTCGACGATTTCTCCGGTTGAGAGGTTTTCCTGAAATCCCATCAATCCGGTCGCACAGAAAGAGCAACCCATGGCGCAGCCAACCTGGCTGGAGACACAGACGGTAAGCCTATTTACCTTTCCATTTCTATCCAAGTCTGGAATCAGAACTGTTTCAATATGCCGGCCACTGTCCAGCTCGAATAGCATTTTTGCTGTTCCATCATTCGCGGTTTGAACCTCCGAAGGAGTGATAGTTTTCATCACACATTCCTGGGAAAGTCGAAGGCGGAGAGATGCAGGCACATTGGTCATCTCGTCGAGAGAGCGTACCTGGTTTTTCCAAAGCCACCTGTAGACCTGGTCTGCCCGAAACTTGGCGTCTGTCTTTGAAACCAGCTCCCTGAGTTCATCTCGGGATAGGCTTAGTATGTCAATTTTCTTACCCAATCTGAAACGTCTAGGCTAGTGGAAGGAGATAGATGACGGACCGAGCGAGAAAAACATGACCACGGCTCAGCCGAGGAAACGATCGACGATTATCGCTGCGAGAAGTAGGGGAATGTACATCACGGAGGCTTTCAGAACGCTTCGAGCGTGCGCTGCGGATCGTATCATGTAGAAGCGGCCGACTGGAATCATAAACCAGATTCCTAGCAACACAGCTCCGCTCAAATAGATCAGACCGGAGAGGCCTAAAAATACGGGAGCCACCGAAAATGCGATCATGGCAATCGAGAACCAGAGTGTCTGCGAGGCCGTGACCTTGCCCGTCTCATCTGAAGACGGAAGCATCATGAATTGACCCTTGTCGTAATCTTTTCGATACATCCAGGCGAGAGAGAAAAAGTGCGGCATTTGCCAGCAGACGAGCACCCCGAACAAAACCCATCCGCCCCAGCCGAAGGTCCCTGTTGCTGCCGTCCATCCACCAAGAATCGGAAGAGCGCCGGGTATCGTTCCCACGAGCGTGTTCCAGGTCGTTTTTTGCTTAAGTGGCGTGTAGACCCAGATATACAGTGCAACGGTCAGTGCAGCCATCACGCCTGTGAGCGGGTTGGTAAGCGGACATAGGATTGCAACACCTACGCCGGTAAGTATGGCCCCAAAGCGCCGAGCATGCGCTGGTTTGATTCGGCCCGCGGGAATGGGTCTGGAAGCAGTTCGTTTCATCAAGGCGTCGATGTCGCGCTCGATGTACATATTTAACGCGCACCCCCCGGCAGATGTCAGCGGAATACCAATTAAGGCCCAGAAGAGCTTCCAGCCATCGATGGAGGAGGGCGATGCGAGGACAAATCCAGCCAACGCTGAAATCGTCACCAGAAAAGTTATTTCTGGCTTCGTCAACGTGATCCAATCTTTCAGGCTTGCTGCCTGAAGATCGGAGGTGTTCGATACTACTGCTGTCTTAGTCCTATTCATCCGGAAGTGCCGACTGCGGTTCTGATTCGTGTGCACAATACACCGACCGTGACCGTTGACGCAAACAAGAGCGCGCCGATGACCATATGTGCAGTGTTTGCGATTACTTGAACATTACTTGGCTGAATCGTTCCGGACTCATCCAGAAGAACGAAATAGGCAAATAGGCCCAACATTACTTGAATTATTACTATGCCTAACATAGAGAAGGCGAACTGATTAATTACTCTGGACTCGCTCAATGCCGCTCGTACGCGTGTCCATAGGATTACCACCATTATTGTCGCGACGAAAGCCCAACCAAAATGTAGGCTTGCTAAAAGCACATCAATTCCGCCACCGGGGTGTCTCAGCAGTGCTCCGAGAACAATCTGAATAAATATAGCCAACGGCGCAATCCAGACTATGGATCTCAATTGCTTCAAGCCGGACATTTCAACTGGCTCATGCTGTGCATAGCGCCAAGTTTCGGACACAAAAATTGCCATGGATGCCAGGAGGGCGAAGAACAACTGTGCAACAACGGTATGAACAATTGCTAGATCCAACGAAACCCAGATGACACGCAGCCCGCCCAGTACTCCTTGAGCGATGACGATGGCGAGGGCCCCAAAGCCGAGACGGATCATCCAAGTTCTACCATCAGATCGCCATGTCCAAATCGCGAGCCCAACCGTAAATAATCCCACAAGGGCACCAAGCAGGCGATGCCCATGCTCCGCCAGGACGGGAGTAATATTCCACCATTCGGGCCAGGGATTAAAGGGGTCGTACGAATTAAAGGAAGTCGGCCAGTCTGGAACGGCCAGTCCTGCGTTGATACTCGTGACAAATGCACCCCAGGCCAGCAGGGCAATTGCAACCAGAAACGTCAATACGGTGTACCGCCTTCTGAGTCTCAATGAACCGTTCAAGTAGAAATCCTCTGATTAATAATTCTCAGGCGGCCTCCGAATTGAACCGAAGTGGACCGAAATGCTGATCTGGTTTGCCAATTTAGGGTTGTTTGAATTGTGGATACGGTTATTCCTGTCAAAACACGACGAAAATATGCCCGTTCACTTTGACACGAGCTGTGCCCCGTTGAGTCGAAGCAGGGTAGCGTTTTTTTTAAAATGAGCGTATTTTAGGAATCTGCGTAACGTTTCATGCGTTGACGCGCTGTAATTGACCGACTCCGATTGATCTACTCGATCTGATCCGAACTGAATCACGCTCTTTTGAATCTAGCGCTGGCTAATATTATTTCGCGACCATGGAATCCGCTGCAGTGGGTACCTCGCGATCTATGCATTCGTCTCGGGGCACTTCTACTCGTTGGAAGTGTGATGACGGGACTGTTGGCCCCTGTTGCGGTAGCCATGTCGAGAGCAGATATCGTGTCTGCATCTGAACAGGATGGATTATCATCCGATGTCAAAGATTTCTTTTTCGATGTGTTGGAAGATGCGATGCTGCGTTCAGCCGTCGTTGCGCCTATTTCAGCAGGGTCTTCACTTCAATTCGGGTCGTCTGAGCGCGTACTTTTCGCGATTGCTAGTCCAAGGGATACACACCTGAAGCTTGTCGCGCCGCTCCTCAAACAGAACAAGGGTTTTGAGTGGTCTGCTCATCAAAGAGTCGAGCTCGGATTCATGAATAGTGGCGAGCAGCCCCTCGGGCCATAGGGCTCGTTTTTTGGTTTTCAAATTTCGAATCTCATCTACCTGCATTCATTCTGAACAGGTCTTTTTATCGATGTGATTCATTCCGGTTTGTATCAAGCCGGATCTATCTAATTCTATTTCAACAATACTAGTTCGTAACCATGCAAGGAAGCGGTTTCAAAGTTTTCCTGACGGTGTTTTTTCTGGCTATGTCCGGATACTACCTGTATCCATCGGCTCAGAAGTATTTCATCTCACAGGAACAAGAAGGGCTCTCCGACACGGAGTTGGCAGCCTACAACCAGGAAAACCTGGCCAAAATTCGGAGCGTTGACGAAAAAGCATTACACCTGGGTCTCGATCTCCTGGGAGGAATGCACGTCACGCTGGAAGTTCGGGTTGAAGCACTCATTAGAGAGCTCGCAACTGATGTCGACGACACGTTCGAAGAAGTTCTCGCGGCAGCGGCAATAACCTCTGCTCAATCAACCGATGGAGCAATAATCGATGATTTCGTCGACGAGTTCGAATCGAGAGACGGAAGTGCCCGGCTTTCGAGATATTTTCGAAACGAAACAGCTGGCATCACCCGGCGCTCATCAAATTCAGAAGTAGCTCAGTTCCTTCAGGTAGAAGCTGACGAAGCGGTAACTCGCGCTATTTCGATTATTCGAGACCGCGTTGACCGTTACGGCGTTACCGAGCCGTCCATTCAGAAACAGGGATCGCGAAGAGTGATTGTGGAGCTTCCGGGTATTGACGACCCTGAGCGTATCCGAGGTCTTCTTCGAGGTACAGCAAGGCTCGAATTTCACCTGATGATTGATCCAGCTGAAAATGTTCGCGCATTGCAGCGGGTAATTGATCACTATGAAGTTGAAGTCGACAGTACCGATCTAGCCGCTGCGGCAGATACCACTTTTGATGTGAATGACCTTCTGGATCCAGCAGCTGGCGGAGCGAGCAACACACTGCTTGAACTCATGCAGCCAAGTGGGCAAGGAGTCGAATTTGGCATTGTAGTAGAAGAAGACACGGCAGCCGTTAACGCGCTGTTGAAAGACCCCGCCGTGCTTGACCTGCTGCCGCGCGATGTAACGTTTATGTACACCTCAGCTCCTGTAGGGACTACTGCAGATGGCCTAGAAGTATATAGCTTGCTCGGTGTCAGAAATGAGATCGAATTGACTGGGGACGTCATCACAGACGCGCGGGTTGATTTTGAGCAGTTCACGAACGTGCCTGAAGTGAGCATGACCATGAATTCGGAGGGCGCTCGTACGTGGGCACGCCTCACAGGCGCGAACGTTAACAAAAACGTTGCGATTGTATTGGATGGCGTTGTGTACTCGTTCCCGAACGTTCTCCAGCGAATTACTGGTGGGCGCTCGAACATTACGAATCTTGACTCTCAGGAAGAAGCGCAAGATATCGTGACGGTACTCAAATCCGGTGCACTTCCTGCTCCGGTCGAGATTGTTGAGGAGAGCACCGTTGGGGCGAGTCTTGGACAGGCCTCTATTAGAGCTGGTCTGAATTCGGTAATGTTCGGCCTGCTCCTCGTCGCATTGTTCATGATTATGTATTACCGATCGAGTGGAATCATTGCTGATCTAGCATTGATCCTGAACCTCGTGTTCATCATTGGAATTCTGGCCGGCTTCAATGCCACGCTTACGCTGCCAGGAATCGCTGGTATCGTATTGACGATTGGTATGGCAGTTGATGCCAACGTGCTGATTTTCGAGCGAGTTCGAGAAGAACAGTCTACCGGGAAAACATTGAAGGCTTCGATTGAAGGTGGGTACAGCAAAGCGCTGTCCGCCATTTTCGATGCGAATATCACAACGTTTTTCGTGGGCGTCATTTTGTATTCCTTCGGAGTTGGTCCGATTCAGGGATTCGCGGTGACACTCATGGCGGGAATTCTTTCTTCCATGTTTACAGCCATCGTTTTCACCAGAATCATCATGGATTATCTGGTGGTCGACAAACGAATGAAAGTCAGCTTCGGATAAACGAAGCCAGTCAACAGATTTAGAACAAGCCTAATTAGGCATTATTGGTAGCAACCATGCGAATTTTTGAAAATAATAACTTCCACTTCATCGACAGGAGGAGGACCGGATATCTCATTTCGGGTATCCTGATACTTCTAAGCTTTACTTCGTTTTTTATAAACGGGTTGGAGTTAGGGATCGATTTTAAGGGTGGACGTGAGTTTGTCGTCGAGACGACTGATGCACTCGACGTAATTGAAGTCCGTGCTGCGCTCGCCGCTGTGCTGGACTCCGAGCCGGAGGTCAAAACGTACGGCAATGATGGGGCACTCCTCGTCAGAACCGTGAGCGGTCAAGATGTGAGCGTTGTCCAAAACCTGATTACATCAGGAATTGCTGCTGCGTTTACTGATTCGGCACCGACGGTTAACAAGACCTACATCGTCAGCCCGAGATTTGCCGAGGATCTGAAAAGAGGAGCAATCTATTCAATATTGGGTTCATTGCTCGTCATTTTCGTGTATATCCTAATCAGATTTGAGTGGCGATTTGGTGTAGGTGCTGTCGCAGCCCTGTTTCACGATGTGATTATCACGCTCGGTGTATTTTCCGTCATGCAGAACATTCTGGGCTTTTCGCTGCAGATCGATCAGACGATTATCGCTGCGTTCTTGACAATTGTCGGGTATTCGCTAAACGATACAGTTGTCGTTTTTGACAGAATAAGGGAGTACACGGGTCTCTTTAAATCAGAGAGCTACGATAAGGTTGTTAATAAGTCTATTAATAACACGCTGAGTCGTACCATCATTACATCGGGTACCACCTTGTTCGTCGTATCGGTCCTATTTATATTCGGAGGTGAAGTGTTGCGCGGCTTTGCGTTTGCGCTGATCATCGGTATTCTGATAGGGACGTATTCCTCGATCTTTGTGGCTTCCCCTTTGGTTCTGGAGCTACGAAATGTTGCGGCAAAGAAGCGATAAACCATTACTTGAAGCCGACTCAGAATTCTTTAAATCTATCATAGCAGTAGATCCCACGAAGCAGGAGACATAATGAATTACAACGTAGATGAACGTTATAACAGTGTAGTGATCACGCTCAAGGGCAACGTGATGGGCGGACCCGATGGGTCCAAGCTTCATGACACACTTCATGAACTACAGGATGCTGGCAAGACCAACGTCGTTTGCGATCTTTCTAAGGTCAAGTTCATGAACTCGAGTGGGCTTGGAATGCTGATAAGCGCCATGACAACCATGAGGAACGCTGGTGGCGACCTCCGGTTGGCAAACGTCGCTGATCGCATCCAGTCACTTCTCGTTATCACGAAGCTGATTACCGTATTCAAACATTTTGAATCGGTCGAAGAAGCAGCCAAGAGCTACGAAAATTAGGCTCTGATCTGCT
>Ga0315336_1000903_pt1 | contig 67015 bp, 62 predicted proteins | sample ASW5metaG_FD_204512 | JGI IMG/M metagenome (GOLD analysis project Ga0315336, IMG submission 204512) | Ammonia-oxidizing marine archaeal communities from Monterey Bay, California, United States - ASW #5 | ecosystem: Environmental > Aquatic > Marine > Intertidal zone | place: USA: California... | reverse complement strand
TGATCGCAGCACTTGAAAGCGAGCGACCGGCGGGTGTGGTCATTCGCTCGGCGAAGCCGTCAGGCTTTATTGCCGGTGCGGACGTCAACGAGTTTCGCGGCGTCACCGATCCGCGCGATGTCGAAACCCAGATGACGCGCGCGCATGCGGTGGTGGATCGGCTCGAAGCGCTGAAAGTTCCGACCGTCGCCGTGATCCATGGCTTCTGCCTCGGGGGCGGACTTGAAGTGGCGCTGGCGTGCAATACGCGCATCGCTATCGAGAATGCACGCTTTGGTTTTCCCGAAGTGATGCTCGGCCTGCACCCGGGCCTCGGCGGCACCGCGCGATTCACGCATCTCGTCAGTCCGCTCGAGGCGATGACGATGATGCTGACCGGCAAGACCGTCGACGCCCGCAAGGCGAAGGCGCTGGGGTTGGTGGATGCCGTGACGCAGGAGCGTCATGTGCGCGGCGCGGTCAAGGATGCGATCTTCGGGCGGTTGAAGCCACACAAGCAGGGCCTGCTTGCAAAGGCCATGAATCTCGGTCCGGTGCGTGGACTGCTCGCAAACCGCATGCGGGGCGAGGCGGCGAAGACCGCGCCGAAGGAGCATTATCCCGCACCTTACGCGCTGGTGGATCTGTGGGAGAAGCACGGCGGCGACCGCAAGGCGATGCTGTCGGCCGAGAAGACCTCGTTCGCTAATCTGATGGTGACATCGACTGCGCAGAACCTGATCCGCGTGTTTTTCCTGCGCGAGCAGATGAAGAAGCTCGCCGACGGCCGGAACACCGCGAAGCATGTTCATGTCATCGGCGCGGGCGCGATGGGCGGTGACATCGCCGCGTGGTGTGCCAATCAAGGCCTGCGGGTGACGCTGGCCGACATGAAGGCGGAGCCGATTGCCGGCGCGATCAAGCGTGCGGCGGGTCTGTTCGGCAAGATCATCCGCAAGAAGACTGATCTGCGCGATGCGCTCGACCGGCTGATCCCCGATATGAATGGCGAGGGCGTGCGCAGCGCGGATCTAATTATCGAGGCGGTGCCGGAAAAGCTCGAGCTCAAGCAAAAGGTCTATGCCGGACTAGAGCCGATCATGAAGCCCGGTGCGATCCTTGCCACCAACACCTCCAGCATTCCGCTGCAGGATCTGCGGACCACGCTGAAGAATCCCGAGCGGTTGCTCGGCCTGCATTTTTTCAATCCCGTCTCGCGCCTTCAGCTTGTTGAAGTCGTCAGCCACGACACCGTCGATCCGCATGCACTGGCGACTGCGTTGAAGTTCGTCGGCGCCATCGATCGTTTGCCGCTGCCGGTGAAAAGTTCGCCGGGCTTTCTCGTCAACCGCGCGCTGACGCCGTACATGCTGGAAGCGATGGTGATGCTCGACGAGAAGGTCGACAAGGCCGTCATCGATGCTGCCGCCGAGAAGTTCGGCATGCCGATGGGGCCTATTGAACTGGCCGATCAGGTCGGGTTGGATATCTGCCTCGCGGTCGGCGACATGCTGCGCTCGAAGTTCGGCGAAAACGCCTTGCCCGCCGCGCCGGATTGGCTGCGCGACAAGGTCAAGAATGGCGAGCTTGGCCGCAAGACCGGCAAGGGCTTCTACGAGTGGAAGGACGGCAAGGCGGTGAAGACGCACTCGCAAATTCAGCCGACCGACGAGATGATCGACCGGCTCGTGCTGCCGATGTCGAATGTCTGCGTGGCGTGCTTGCGCGAAGGCATCGTCGAGAATGGCGACGTGGTGGATGGCGCGATGATCTTCGGCACAGGCTATGCGCCGTTCCGTGGCGGGCCGCTGAATTATGCCCGCGCCCGTGGACCGGCGAATGTTGCTGCGGCCCTGAAGGTGCTGGAAGCAAAATTCGGCGACCGCTTTAAACCCGACGCCGGGTGGGATACGTTTGCTTGATCCGCGTTTTATTGACCTGATTGGATTTCATCGATGGCAGATACGCCTGTTCACGCCGCGCCCGCGCCTACAGCGCCGGAAGGCGAACTGTCGATCCGGACGCTGGCGATGCCGGCGGACACCAACCAGAACGGTGACATTTTCGGCGGCTGGTTGCTGAGCCAGATGGATCTTGCGGGCAGCATCTATGCCTACAAGACCACGCAAACCCGCAATGTCACCGTCGCTATCGAGGCAATGACGTTCCGCAAGCCGGTGTATGTCGGCGATGTGGTATCGGTCTATGGATCGCTGGTTCGTGTCGGCAGAACCTCGATCACCGTGCATGTCGCGGCATGGGTGCAGCGTCGCAATGAATCGGAATTGATTCTGGTCACCGACGGCAACTACACCTACGTCGCCGTGGACGATAACGGTCATCCACAAGCGATTCGGCAGGGTTCGTCCTCCGTCAGCGTCTGACAATTTGAATCAATGACAAGCAATTCCTTTGCTTTCGTGCGCAAACAGGATTTGCGCGATCGCGTCGGCTTGTGTCGATGCTGTTACAGGCCGCTCTCCTGTCATTTTGTCGCAGTGCGACAGACGATCTTCGGGCCGGCACATCCCAGTTATAAAACTGTCGCGCGAAGCGCCTACAGGTTCGGCGGGTTGCTCACGCAAGAGTCAGTGAACGTCCGTTTTCGAGTCAGTTTGGCCTGAATACCGGCCTGCAGCGCTGGCCCGGGATGTGCATATCATTCCGAGTGAAGAGTGATGTGTGGAAAAGGTGACGCTGAAACCTTTTCGGTCTTTCAGAGTTAGTGCGCGTGAGGAACCCTAAAGACGGGCACGGGATTAAGAAATATGTCGGACACCTACATCATCGAAGTGAGTTCAGAAGCCGCAGGCATCGTCGTTCGCGAGAAGGCGGGTTTTCGCTTCTTCGCGGCGGTGCATAAATTCAATCCGCTCGACGGGCGCGTTTTCAGAACCGCGCGCGAGGCAGAGCGAGCCGCCACGCGGTTCCTTGCCGGGCGGCTGGATCCGCTTCCCGCATAAAGGCATTCATTCAAGAAGAAGGCCGGGATCGCTCCCGGCCTTCTTTGATTCTATTCCCGTCTTTGCGGTGCAAGCTTATTCGGCTGCGGCCTGACGTCCGAGTACCGGATAGTCGGTGTAGCCCTTGGCGCCACCGCCATAGAACGTCGCCTTGTCGAAATCGTTAAGCGGCGCGCCGAGCTTGAGGCGCTCGACGAGGTCCGGGTTTGAAATGAACAGCTTGCCGAACGCGATCAGGTCGGCCTTGTTCTTCTCCAACACCTCTGTCGCCAGCTTGAAGTCATAGCCGTTGTTGGCGATGTAGGTGCCGCTGAAGCGCTTGCGCAGGCTGTCATAGTCGAACGGCGCGATGTCGCGCGGGCCGCCGGTCGCACCCTCGATAACGTGGATGTAAACGAGCTTCAGCGCATTGAGCTGGTCGACAATGTGATCGAACAGCGGTTGCGGGTTGCTGTCGGAAACGTCGTTGGCGGGCGTCACCGGCGAGAGGCGAATACCGGTGCGGTCAGCGCCGACCTCAGATGCAACAGCCTTGGAGACCTCAATCATAAGCCGTGCGCGGTTCTCGATCGAGCCGCCATAGGCATCGATGCGCTTGTTGGCGCCGTCCTTGGCGAATTGATCGAGCAGGTAGCCGTTCGCGCCGTGAATTTCGACACCGTCGAATCCGGCTTCGATGGCGTTGGCGGATGCTCTCTTGAAGCTGTCGATCACGCCGGGAATTTCGCCGAGCTCCAGCGCGCGGGGTTCTGAGACATCGACGAAGGTGCCGCCGACAAAGGTCTTGCCCTTTGCGCGAACCGCGGAGGGGGCGACCGGTGCGCCGTCGTTCTGCTGCAGGGAGGTGTGGGAAATGCGTCCGACATGCCAGAGCTGGAGATAGATATGGCCGCCGCGCTCATGGACGCGGTCGGTGACCTTGCGCCAGCCTGCAACCTGTTCCTTGGTGTAGATGCCAGGCGTGTCCTGATAGCCTTGGCCCTGCTGCGAGACCTGGCTCGCTTCGGTGATGAGCAGTCCGGCGGACGCGCGCTGTCCGTAATATTCGACGGCGAGGGGATTGGGCACATAACCAGCAATGGCGCGGTTGCGCGTCAAAGGAGCCATCACGGAGCGGTTGGTCAGTGTGGCGGCACCGAGTTTGTAAGGCTCGAAAAGTTTGGAAGCGGACATGGCGGATGTTTCCTTAGACGATTTCAATGCAAGTGCATGTAGGTATCGCGCCGAGGAAAATGCAAGTCACTGAGGAGTGAATAGTGCCTGTTCTAGCAGCAAGAATAGCAGGCATGTGTTTGTCATCGCGAACGCCTCATGCGCGCGCGGGAGGAGAATTCATTCGATAATCGGATGGAGGCGGCATAAGCCGCCTCCATCCGTGCGCTTCGATAGTCGAAAGGTGCCCTCGCGTCGGTTTGGCGCTATGCCACGCCGAGGAAATCGCGCTTGCCGATCTCGACGCCTTTGTGGCGAAGGATGTCGTAGGCGGTGGTGCAATGGAAAAAGAACTGCGGCAGCGCCGAGTGATTGAGAAACTGCTGGCCGGTGACCGTCATGGTTTGGCCGGGGCCGACGGGAAAAGTGATGTCACGCTTTTCTCCGCCTTCATACTTGGCGGGCGGCAGCGCTTCGATATTTGCCAGGACCTTTTTGATCCGCGCTTGCAATTCCGCGAAAGTGGTCTCGGTGTCGGCCATCACGGGCAGTTCGGACTGCGTGAAACGCGCGCATGCCTTACCGGAGAAATCGCAGGCGAGCTGAACCTGTTTGGTGAGCGGATACATCGTCGGATGCAGTCGCCCTTCAAGCAGATCGCCTGGCGCGATCTTGTTCGCGACGGCGTGAGCCTCGGCTTTGGTCAGGATGGCGGACAGAGCGTTCAATGTGCGGATGAAAACCGGAGCTGAACCATCGTAGAATGACATGGGTGACCTTTCAGGGAAAATCTTGCCATGAAACAGGCTTGCCCGATCTAACCGTTCTCCCGATGCTTACAAGGTGTCGATGGCCCGGAAAATCAGCCGGCCCCGCCGCGCATGCGCGCCAGCAATTCGGCGGTCGGCCATGAGTCCGCAGGCAGGCCGTACTTCATCTGCATGGTCTTGATCGCGATGCGGCTCTGCTGGCCGAGGATGCCGTCGATCTTGCCGACGTTGTAGCCTTGCCGCGTCAGCAACTGCTGCAATTCCTTGATCTCGTTGAACGGCAATTGCGCCACGGGCGCTGCGGGCTTCCGCATCGGCCCTGCGCCGGCGATGCGGGTGGCGAGATAGCCTGCCGTGGTCGAATAAATCAGCGAGTTATTCCATTCGGTATAGGCGGCGAAGTTCGGATAGGCGAGGAATGCCGGTCCGGTACGGCCCATCGGCAGCAGAACCGAGGCGGGCAGATCGTCCTTTGGCAGCGGGCGTCCGTCAGCGTAGGTCACGCCCCATGCGGCCCACTTCGAACGCGGATGCTTGATAGTCAGGTCGGCCTGATCCCACGGCAAGTTTGCGGGCACGCGAATTTCCTGCAGCCACGGTTCGCCGCGCCGCCATTTCAATCCGGTGGCAATGTAGTTCGCGGTCGAGCCGATCACATCGGGCGCGCTGCGCAACAGGTTGCGATGGCCGTCGCCGTCATAGTCGACGGCGTAGTCGAAGTAATGACGCGGCAGGAACTGCGTTTGGCCGAGTTCGCCAGCCCATGAGCCGATCATCTCGGCTGGCGAGAGATCGCCGCGGTCGACGATCTTCAGCGCGGCGACGGTCTCGTCATGAAACATCTGCGAGCGGCGGCAGTCATAGGCCAGAGACACCAGCGAGCGCAGGGTCGATAGCTTGCCCTGTATCGCGCCGAAGTCGCTTTCCAGTGCCCAGAATGCGGTAATCACCGCAGGCGGTACGCCGTACTCCTTTTCCGCGCGGGCAAAGGCCTGTGCGTAGGTCTGGATCAGCTGTTGCCCTTTGACCCTGCGCCCCTCGGACGCCATGCGTCCGGCAAATTCGTTGAAGATCTGGCCGAACACGCGCTGGCCGCGGTCGCGGTTTACGATACCCTGATCGTAGACCATGTAAGGCGAGGCCGCCGCAATCGCGCGCTGCGATACGCCGGCGGCGACGGCATCCTGTTTCAATCCTGCGAGAAACTGATCGAAACTCTGGCCGTTGTGACAGCGCGCGCCGCTCTGGGCGAGGGCGGGTGAGGCACCGAGCGATATCGCAATGGTAATTACAGCTAGCCGACCTGTCATGTGTAATGAGCAGAGAAAACCAATCATCGTATACCCCGTAATGTCATGGCCGGGCTTGACCCGGCCATCCATCAAATCAAACATGTGTAACTCTTGTTTGGATGGGGCACCGGGTCAAGTCCGGTAATAAGGGTGAAACTCAATGCGGGGCGATTATTCTGCTTTAGTTTTTTGGTTGTTCGGTGGGATCGCAATTGCGGTGTGGATTGCTTGGAACCGAGCTTTGGCTGCGAGTAAAGAAAAGTCAGCGCATTCTAAATCGCGAGTTGAGATTGGCGATTTACGACGCGAGCAAGTGGAGCTTCAGCAAATCCACAGCCGAGAAATTGAGCAGTATCGCAGTTCATCAAGTGCGATCATCGCGAAGAAAGAATATCTTATTGAAGGGCTCACTAAGATACTCGAACAACGAAAGTCGCAATTTCCTTGGCTTGCCTCTGCTTTCGCGGACTTAGGATTGCTTGTGGCTATGCGTGATGCAAATTACCTAGATACAAAAAGGAATCCCGCGAAGAAGGCAGCAGAAGAAATTAGAGAGTACGGACGAAAGAAAAGGCAAGCCGAGCAAGAACTACGTATTTTGCGATACCGTACTGAATATTACGAAAAGTTGTTTCCTTGGATTACGGATTATGTAGGCGACGATGTTCCAGACTCAGCGGTCGATGTCAGCGGGTACGAGAAAAACGATCAAGATGACCCTGCACGAAATTGGCTTAGTGAAGCCGAGTATACAAAATTGCCTGTTGTGGAAAGATATCAGAAGGCACTCGAAAATTGGGCGAGGAGGAAAAAATCAAATTGGGAAATTGGAAGAGATTATGAGCGGTACGTAGGGTATCTGTACGAAACGAAAGGTTATGAAGTTCAATTTACTGGAGCAATCGATGGATTCGCAGATATGGGTCGCGATGTGATTGCTCGACGTGGATTAGAGCTTGTGATCATACAATGCAAATATTGGTCTGCTCAGAAAGAGATTCACGAAAAGCACATATTTCAACTGTTTGGATCGTCTCTTGAGTATGCGTTTCGCTTCAACGGGCTAAAAGTTGATGGCGCTCAATCTCTTTTTTCCAATCCGAATCAGAAAATTGGAATTAGCCCTGTTTTGTATACCTCCACAAAGCTTTCAAGCGTTGCAAAGGAAGTCGCGAAAAAATTAAATGTTCAGTTTCACGAGCTTGCCCGCATTTCCGAGTATCCAGTTATTAAATGCAACGTGTCAGGACGCAAAGGAGAGAGAATTTATCATTTGCCGTTTGACCAACAATACGACCGAGTGAAAATCTCTCGACAGCCGGAGATGTACACTTACACCGTTGCCGAAGCTGAAAAAGCCGGATTTCGTCGTGCATGGCGATGGCAGGGATCTTCATAATTCCCGCGTGTCACTGGAAAAGGTCGCGCCTCATTCGTATGTATTCCCATACCCACACAAGAGAATGCCCGGCTTGAGGCCGGGCATTCTTATTTGTGATTGTTTCGTCCCAGATTCTTAGTCGAACTGGTTCATCGTGTTGTGAGCACCGCCGGCCTTCAGGGCTGCCTCGCCGGCGAAGTATCCCTTGTGGTCGTCGCCGATGTCGGAGCCCGCCATGTTCTGGTGCTTCGCGCAGGCAATGCCTTGGCGAATTTCAGCGCGCTGCACGTTCTTCACGTAGCCGAGCATGCCCTGCTCGCCGAAGTATTCCTTCGCGAGGTTATCGGTCGACAGCGCCGTCGTGTGATAGGTCGGCAGCGTGATCAGGTGGTGGAAGATGCCGGCGCGCTTGGACGAATCCGCCTGGAAGGTGCGGATGCGTTCATCGGCCTCGATCGCCAGCGGCGTGTTGTCGTATTCCACCTTCATCAGCTCGGCGCGGTTGTACTTGCTGACGTCCTTACCGGCTTCCTTCATGGCATCGTAAACCTGCCAGCGGAAGTTCAGCGTCCAGTTGAACGACGGCGAGTTGTTGTACGCGAGCTTCGCGTTCGGGATCACCTTGCGGATCCGATCGACCATTCCCGCAACCTGCTCGATATGCGGCTTTTCGGTTTCGATCCACAGCAGGTCAGCGCCGTTCTGCAGCGAGGTGATGCTGTCGAGCACGCAACGGTCTTCGCCCGTGCCGGCGCGGAACTGATACAGGTTGCTCGGCAGACGCTTCGGACGCAGCAGCTTGCCGTTGCGGCTGATGATCACATCGCCGTTGCCGATCTTGGACGCGTCAACTTCTTCGCAATCGAGGAAGCTGTTGTACTGGTCGCCGAGGTCGCCCGGCTTGTGGCTGACAGCGATCTGCTGCGTGAGGCCTGCGCCGAGCGAGTCGGTGCGGGTCACGATGATGCCGTTGTCCACGCCCATTTCGAGGAACGCGTGGCGGCAGGCGCGGATCTTCGCGAGGAAAACCTCGTGCGGCACGGTCACCTTGCCGTCCTGGTGGCCGCACTGCTTCTCGTCCGACACCTGGTTTTCGATCTGCAGGGCGCATGCGCCTGCTTCGATCATCTTCTTGGCGAGCAGATAGGTTGCCTCGGCATTGCCGAAGCCTGCGTCGATATCGGCGATGACAGGCACGACGTGAGTCTGGAAGTTGTCGACCTTGGCGATCAACTCCTTTTCCTTGGCCTTATCGCCGGCCTTACGGGCTTCATCGATTCCGCGGAAGATATCGTTGAGTTCGCGCGAGTCGGCCTGACGCAGGAACGTGTAAAGTTCTTCGATCAGCGCTGGCACCGAGGTCTTCTCGTGCATCGACTGATCCGGAAGCGGGCCGAACTCGGAGCGCAGGGCTGCGATCATCCAGCCCGACAGGTAGAGGTAGCGGCGGTCGGTCTTGCCGCCGAAATGCTTCTTGATCGAGATCAGCTTCTGCTGGGCGACGAAACCGTGCCAGCAACCCAGCGACTGGGTGTACTTGGTTGAATCGGCGTCATACGCAGCCATGTCGGCGCGCATCAGGTCCGCCGTATAACGGGCGATATCCAGACCGGTCTTGAAGCGGTTCTGCAGGCGCATACGGGCGACGGCTTCGGCGGTCACGCCGTTCCATGCGCTGTTGTCCTTGAGAAGGGCTTCAGCCGATGCGATCTCGCTCTGGTAAGAAGCCGGGCCTTGAATTGCTTGGTCGGAGATGCCGCGCGATTGATAATTCATGGTTGTGATCCCTTGTGAAGTTGCCGTTGTTTTGACGCGGGATATCACTGACCGCTAGAGGGTTTGAAGATAGCTTGTCAGACTTTACAAACTTAAATTGTAATGCTGTAATTACTTTACAATCTGGGTTATTTGGCAGGGTCACAGCCCATGGCGACATCGACAATCCGCTCAGTTTTCATGGGTCCGCGGCTGCGACGGCTGCGGCGCGATCTGGGCCTGACTCAGGCCGATATGGCGGCCGATCTTGATATATCCGCGCCTTATGTGGCCCTTCTGGAGCGCAATCAGCGGCCGGTGACGGCGGATATGCTGCTTCGGCTGGCGCGTACCTACAAGATCGATCTGGCGGATTTGGCGGGCGATGGCGGTGCCGACCATACCGCGCGCATGCAGGCGGTTCTCAAGGAGCCGATGTTCGCCGACATCGATATTCCCGCGCTTGAAATCAGCGATATCGCAATCGGCTATCCGGGGCTGGCGGAGGCATTCCTGCGGCTCTACACGGCCTACCGCGAAGAACAACTTGCGCTGGCGGATCGCAGAAGTCCCGGCTTGACGGGGGCATCGCTGTCCAGCCGGGAGGGTCTGGATGTCAACGATCCGGTTGCGGAAGTCCGGCGTTTTCTGGCCGCGCGCCGAAACAATTTCGCCGACCTTGATGATGCAGCCGAGCGCATTCTGCACGGCCCTGCGGATCAGGGCTGGTTTATCGAGCGGCTCAGCAGCCGTCACAATCTTCGCGTTCGTCACCTGCCGCCGGATGTCATGCTCGGCTCTGTCAGGCGGCTTGATCGTCACCGCAAGGAAATCCTGTTCGACGACAGGCTCGATACCGCGAGCTTCAACTTCCAGCTGGCGCAGCAACTCGCCTATCTCGAATTTGAAGACGAAATAAGTGCAGCGCTGAAAGCGGGCCAGTTCACCACCAAGAGCGGCGAACTGCTGGCGCACCGGTCGCTTGCGAGTTACGCCGCCGCAGCACTCATCATGCCGTATTCAGCGTTCGCGAAAGCAGCGGAAACGCGCCGTTACGACCTTGAAGCGCTGGCACGTCAGTTCGGAACCAGTTTTGAGCAAACGGCGCATCGCATCACCACGCTGCAAAGGCCGGGTTCGGAGAAAGTTCCTTTCTTTCTGATCCGCGTCGATCCCGCCGGAAATATCTCCAAATTGCTCGATGGCGCAGGCTTTCCCTTTGCAAAGCATGGCGGCGCCTGTCCGCTATGGTCGGTTCACGGGGTGTTCAAAACGCCGCGCCAGATTGTGACGCAGTGGCTGGAGCTGCCCGACGGTCAGCGATTTTTCTCCATCGCCCGCACCGTCACCGCCGGTGGAGGCTCATTCGGCGCTGTGCGCGTGGAGCGTGCCATTGCGATTGGGTGCGCCGCTGAACACGCGGGAAAGCTGATTTATACCAGCGATGAATCCGGGCCACGCGCCGATGCGCCGACGCCAATTGGCGTCGCCTGCCGCGTCTGCCATCGCCCGACATGCGCCGCGCGATCCGAACTTCCGATTGGCCGTGAACTGCTTCCCGACGATTACCGGCGGCTCAGCGTTCCGTTCGGGTTCTCGTCAGACTGATTGTTTATGAACTGCCACACTGGATTCTTGCAGAATTTGCATTACAAACGCCGGCAACGTGACTAGATATGGTCCAGGATCAATAGACGAGGCGATGGCGCGAGCGGCTATAATGCCGGGCATGAACGGGAAGCAGATCGGTTTTCCGAAAAGACCATGCTCGCAAAACAGTCCATTGCGCTCCGAGCTAACTAACGGAGACTCACATGAGCGGCAGCAATTTCTGGGTGATTGGCGGCGAGTTCGGCTCGATGAACTTTCACAAACTCGTGGAGGGGTCAGCCCAGGTCCAGGGTCCGTTCAAGACCCGCAAGGAAGCTGAAGACGCTTGGAAAACGGTTTCGGAAGAAAACCGCCACCGTGCCGGTGTGCGATTCTCCATCGTGGAAGAACCTCAGCGCGCCAGCTCCTGACACCATTCCAAGATGGTTCTCGGGCGACGTTCATCGCCCGCCTTATTTCATGGCCCTGTTCCGGTTCGGAACGGGGCCGTTTTCATTTTGGGACATGAACAACGCTGCGAACTGGGCTACGAAAGGGCTTGAGGCCTTGGCGGGGGAACAGGGTTACTGATAGATTAAGCGGGTCTCAACAAAGGTATCGAACCCGAGGATCTTCAGGCCATGGCGGAACAGAGCGCCCCGAACGATTTGGCCGGCAAACCGAGCCCGGTTCGGTTGCGCGACGCCTTGCGGAAAGCGCGCATCGAAGCCGCCGACCGGACCAGCGTGGTCGTCGATCTGCGCGACGCGGAAGTCGCCCGGCTCGAGATTCTGCACGATGCGCTCGATTCGCTGTTCTCTGAAATTCCGGCAGGCGTCGATCTGTTCGACCGTGGCATCAGCCAGGGCGACACGCCGCGGTTATGGATCGATTCGGTGGCGCACATCGCCATGGGCCGCGACAAGCGAATCTATCGTTTCACGCAGGACACCCGCTTCGGGCGAATCGTGATCGCCGAATCGCACGACATTCCGGTGATGGTCGATGCGGTGACCGATTACATCGCGCGCCGCCTGATCGAACGCGAACACGCGATGGTGGTGACACCGGCTCAGCCTGTAGCGCCGGTGCCGACGCCTGTTTCCGCCGCTTCGGTTGCTGCCGCTGTCGCGGCTCCAGCAAAGCGCCGTAGCGCCGTCTGGACCTTCGCATTCGGATTTGCGGCCGGACTTGCGGCCTTGTTCGGCTTCGCGCTGGTGATGGCGCTGCGCCAAATCTAGATCAATCTTGCTTCCTCGATCTCGCCGAGCGTTCCGTCGGTAAACCCGCGGACGCGGTGATCGCAACGCCATGCATCGCCTGCGCGTTCCACTGAAAACAAATTGTAGGCCGCAGGATGATTGTGCCCGAGCGCCATCGCGGAGGCCGACGGCACGCCGATTGCGGGAATGCGCCCGCGCGGTCCGTCGAGCCAGACGGTAGCGTGACGATGATCGTGGCCGTGCAAAACGAGATCGACGCCGTAACGTGCAATCAGATCCAGCAACTCGTCTGAATCGCGCAACCGCGCCGCCCATCGCCCGCGTGACGTTACCGGCGGGTGATGGATCATCAGCACGCGAAACAGATGATCTGACGACAGTTGTTGTAGAAGTTTTTCAAGCTCACTGCGTTGCTGGTGCCCAAGCCGTCCGGTCGCCATGAAGGGCGCGGTGGGAACGGCGGTGGACACGCCGATCAATGCCAGCGGCCCGCGCCGCCGCAGATAGGGAAACATTGCGCTGTCACCGGCCGCAACATCGTCGCCGCGAAAATAGTCCGCCCACAATTGCGGAAAATGTTCGCGGATGCCGCGCACATAGGCGTCGTGATTGCCCGGCACCAGCGATACATGATCCGGCGTGCCGACGCTCTCAAGCCATCGGCGAGCCTCGGTGAATTCCAGCGGCAGCGCGATGTTGACGAGGTCGCCGGTGACGGCAATGTGATCGGGACGCTGCGCCTGCATGTCGGCGACGAGTTCGCCGAGTATGTCGCGGCGATGGACCATGTGCCGCTTGCGTTGCCAGTTGAGATAACCGATCGCGCGCTTGCCTGCGAGTTCGCGCAGGCGCGGCCGCGGCATCGGGCCGAGATGCGGATCGGACAGATGCGCGAGTACGAACGACGTCATGAATTTCTGTTACACGCGTTATCCCGAAATGTCATGATATTCAAAATGCTGCACATCGTCATGCCCGGGCTTGACCCGGGCATCCACGTCTTCCTTGATGGTCTGCAAGGCGTGGATGGCCGGAATAAATCCGGCCATGACGGCGTCCTGGATTTCGGAACTGATTTTGACGAATGACACCCCAAGTTTCCGCGTGAAGTTCGAGCCTTTGCTCCGGCGCGTGTTTCATTTTTATTCGCGCTTTGCCCGCGGCATGACGCTGGGCGTGCGTGCGGTCGTGCTCGATAGTGAGAACCGCGTGTTTCTGGTCAAGCACAGTTATGTCTCCGGCTGGCACCTGCCTGGAGGGGGCGTGGAGACCGGCGAGACGTTTCTGGGGTCGCTCAAGCGCGAACTGATCGAGGAGGGCCGGATCGAGATGACCGCCGAACCGCTGCTTCATGGGCTGTTCTTCAACCGCCGGGTGTCGCCGCGCGACCATGTCGCGGTCTATGTCGTGCGCGCCTTCCGCCAGGATCGGATGCCCGAGCCCAATCATGAGATCGTTGCCTGCGGCTTCTTCGGGGTGGCTGCATTGCCGCCGGAAACCACCCGTGGGACGCGGGCGCGGATCGCCGAAGTGCTGGACGGCCAGCCTTTGACTGAGGACTGGATCTAAATATTTTGCCTCATTCCGGGGCGCGAGTTCTTCGCGAGCGAACCCGGAATCCATCTGGATTCCGGGCCTGCGCGTGAAGAACGCGCATCCCGGAATAACGGTGAACGCGAGCTCGACAAACAGGGCCGTAGACCGTTCTTGCCTCAGATGCTAATTCGCGTTCCATCATGTCCGATCTTTCCCTGACCATACTGGCCGAAACCCCCGGCGACGAGCAGGCCATTGAGCGCCTGCACGAACGCACGTTCGGTCCGGGCCGTTACGCGCTTAGCGCCTATCGGTTGCGGGAGCATGTCGATCACCGGCTGGATCTGTCGTTCACCGCGCGGATCGGCACATTGATGGTGGGTTCGGTGCGGCAGTTGCCCATTTGCATTGGCAATACGCCGGCGCTGTTGCTCGGGCCGCTCACCGTCGAGCCGCCATTTCGGGATCGCGGTGTCGGGCGGGCATTGCTTGATCGCGCCTTGATGGATGCGAAGGACAAAGGTCATCGCCTCGTGCTTCTGGTCGGCGACGAGGCCTATTACAGCCGCGTCGGCTTCAGGCGGATTCCGAAGGGGCAGGCGACGATGCCGGGGCCGGTCGATCATGCGCGGCTTCTGGTGCGCGAACTGGTCGATGGCGCGTTTGAAGGCGTCAGCGGCGCGATCCGGCCGGATTGGGCCTTCGCGCGGGCTGAGAACTGAAGAGACACCTTCGTCACCTCTCCCCGTTCTGACGGGGAGAGGGAGAAGCACACTCAATACTTCACATTGGCGAACATGCGCACACCGAGGCCGGGTAGCAGGACTTCATCCTTGCTGTAGGAAACGGAGTTGCGGATATCCTCGTTGAGCAGGTTGTCGCCAACGACGCCGAAGGTGAACTCCTTCGCGCCCCACCAATCGCTCTTGGCAAGCTTTGTGGTGTAGCTCAACTCCGCGCGCAGGCGGTTGTAGCCCGGCGTCGATGTCTCGATGCCGCCGATGTCGTTCTGTGCGAAGGCGTGCAGCAGGTTGACTTTGGCAAGCCAGTTGGCGTCGCGATAGTAAACGCCGCCGCCGAGACGCTGCGGCGGAATCCGCGGCACGTTGGTGCCGTCGGTGAAGGTGGCGCGGACGATGTCATACTGTCCTTCGACGCCGAACTGTCCGGCCCATAGCGGCAGCACGTCATACTGGAACTGGAATTCGCCGCCGCGGAAGGTCGCATTCTTTTGTGAGTAGATCGCCTGGTTGAGTTCGAGGCCTGGACCAGCCTGACACATTACATCTTCGCAGGTATTGCCGGTCAGCCGCCGGTAGATAAAGCCGTCGAAGCGCGTGGCGTAGCCGGTCAGTTCAAACCGAAACGGTCCCGTTGCCTTGCGCAATCCAATCTCAATCGATTTCGCGGTCTCGATGCCGAGATTCGGATTGCCGATGTCGAAGGTAACGGTTGCATCGTGCCCGCCGCGCGAGAACAGCTCGGCAGGTTTCGGTGCGCGTTCGGTGTATTGGCCGGTGATGCTGGCAGCCAGATTCCACGGAAGATTCTGGATCAGGCCGACGCTGCCGCTTTTCGGCGTGAAATTCAGGTTGCGCGCCGTGGCAGGACCGATCCCGGCGGGATCGACATTGAGATCGAACAGTTCGGGAATGAAAGACGGCGTCGTGCCGCTCAAATTGACGCGCTCGATGCGCGCGGCGGCCTGCGCCTTGGTCACTTCGCTGAATTTGAATTCGTTGAAGATGTAGCCGGCGACCTTGGTGTTTTTGTTCGGGTCCCACAGGCCGTTGAGCGGGCTGCCCGGATCGTCGGGGCTCGGTGCCGTCAGTTCCTGATGCGAAGCCTGCACGCCGACCGCCGTGGTCAATGCCGCGAAACGCAGATTGAGCGGCATGAACTGTACTTCAACGCGGCCTTCCTGCTCCTTGTTGGTGAAGGTCTGGCGAACGCCGTCGCTGGAAAAATCTGCCGGATCGGCGAGGCCGATCTCGTTGTGCTTGTAGTCGGTGGCGCCGGCCCAAAAGCGGATAACGTCGATGGCTTTGCTATCGGGATGGTAATCGCCCTTGACCGTCAACTTGGTTTGCCGGCCGCTGATGCGGGTGCGGTGCTCTTCGCCGTCGATGCCTGGAATATGGTACAGGCTGTTGTTCTGCTGAATGGCAGCACCGATGAAGCCGCCCGCGAAGAAGTACGATCCCCCGATCGATGCGCCGTCGGACTGCGTCGAAGAGTTCGCTTGCTTGCCGGTGAATGGTCGCGTCGGATCGAAACGATAGGGCGAATTCGGAATGCTGTAGTCTTCGGTCTTGCGCGCGAAGGCATCGGCATGGATCGCGACATTGTTGCCGGCGGCATCGAGCAGCACTGCACCTTCCCGCCCGAGATCGACGCTAGAGAGCGCGGAGCGTGTCTCGAAACTGGCGCAAGGATTCGAGGCGGAAAGCTGCGGCGCCTTGACATTGTAGCCGTAGGTCTGGATCGACGGCATCGCGCTGCACGGCAGCGTCTCGGGAATCCGGTTGTTGCTGGCGCTGACCACGCCGCCGATGGACTGCGACCCGTAACGCAGTGTCGCAGGTCCGCGAATGACTTCGACCTGATTGGTGGACAGCGGATCGATCGGCACGAAGTGATCTTCGCCCAGATCCGATGCGCCGTTGCTGCCGATGCCGTTCTCCACGATACCGACGCGATTGACGTCGAGCCCGCGAATGATCGGCCGGCTCGATGCGCCGGGCGCGAAGGACGAGCCGGTGATGCCGGGCTTGTTGTTCAGAAGGTCGCCGAGCGTGGGAGCAGCACTGCGGCGGATTTCCTCGTTGGGCACCACGGTGACGGTCGCGAACTGATCGGCGACGATGGGTAACGTGCCCGCATAGGTTTCCGGATTTGGCGCAGGGGTTGCGGGCGTTGCGGCCGCGGCGCGGCCGGGCTCAGCGACATGCCGATGCGGCCGCTGGATCGGGCTTGGCGCCCGCACGACGATTTCCGGCAACGCCGTTCCGTCTGAGGCTGCGGAGTGGTCGGCCTGTTGCGACCGCGCCGCGCCACTGATGAGAAGCGCCATCGCGACGGCGGAGCCGCCGGCCAATGAAGCGCGAAGAAACTTGTACGACATGATGCTTTGATCCTGATGCCGCCGCTTCCGTATTCCGGAATCTGACGGCTAACCTCGAATGTCCCGCTCTTGCCGTTCATGGCGAAGATGCGGGATCGGACAACAATTCGAGTCAGGATTGCGGTGGTGCGCGGGAGCGAAACGCGCCGCGGCGGGAGTCGGTGGCGATGGTTTCGGTAAGAAAAGCGGCCCGCAGGGCTGCGACCGTTTGCGGGACCGTCAGCGATGGCGGTGCTGCCGCAACCACGGTGTTCGCCATCGCCATGGTGGCGCAGATGGCGCACAGGTCGCGATGAACGTCCTGATCGTGATCGGTGTCGGGCGTCGCGGCTGACTGGGCAACCGATGTCGAAATACCGGCGACGGCGACGTCATGGTGGTGGCCGAACGACAGGCCAAGCTGCAGCGCCAGCGCGAACAGCGCCAGCAGCGACAGCCTTTTTGCCTTCGATCTCAGCCACTTCATGGCAGATGACGCCCCGTGCCATCCGGCGCGGCGCTGATCGCCGGTTCCAGATGTTATAATATAACATCGCCGGTTGGGGTGGGGGTGTCAACACGGGATGGTCGCCGGTCAAGGAATTGGCTTTCCGCTGTGGCTTCGCCGTCACCCAGAGGTGCGCTCCCATCGGCCATTGGCCCGCTCGGCCACTGACCCAGCGCTCTGAGAGACTAGCGGCCTTCGCGCAGCCAGGTACTGGCGAATGCGCCGAGCAGCAGCAACAGTCCGATCAGCCCTGCGAAGATTGGCAACACGCCGATGCCGCGCACCACACTGGCATCGCGCATCTTGACCCCGAGCCAGCCTTCGCCGCGAAATACCGTCGAGGCGCGCACCGGCAGCACGCGCGGCAGATCGATACTGCCGTTGTCCGCGACGCGACGGGCATCGCCGCCGGTCGCTTGCAGCAGCGGCCGCAGCGCTTCCGTTGTCGAGGTGACCTCGGCGAACTCCTTCGGGTTCACCGGACCGACATTGATCAGCGCCTTGAGAGAGCCGTCGGTCGCCTGCCAGAGGCCGAGTTCATCGGCGCCTATTGAGGCGCGCCATTCGCCGGGATCGCCGGCGCTCAGTGTGACCTGACGCGCAGCACCCGAGGGCGACGTAACAGTCACAGGCTGCACGGTGTCGGCCATGGTCTGGCGCGTCACGACGAGATCGCGGCCCTCCACTTTCAGCCGTAGGGCTTCTTCGTCGAGTTCCGGCTGCTTCATCAGCCAGTGCGACATCCGCCGCAGCAAATCCAAATGAGGTCCGCCGCCTTCATAGCCGCGCGCCCATAGCCAGATCTGGTCGGACAGCAGCAGCGCAACGCGGCCTTCGCCCTGCCGCGACAGCAGCAGCAGCGGCTTGCCGTCGGCTCCTTCCATGATCGGCGGATTGGACGGATTGCGCGTATCGACCAGACGGAAGAACCGGCTCCAGTGCGGCGGCTCGCTGTTTGCGCCCTCAAGCCCGCGCGTGACCGGATGACGCTTGCCGGTGTCGGTCAAGCGCGCGTGGAAAGCCTGCTCGCTGACACCGACCGGCTCCGCCGGCAGGATCGCATCGAGCGGCGTCCGCCAGATGCTGGTCGGGCTTGCGTAATCGGGACCGGCAGAGACCAGCACCGCGCCGCCGTTGCGCACATAACGGGTGATGTTGTCGAAATACGAAATCGGCAGCACACCTTGCCGCGCATAGCGATCGAAGATGATGAGCTGAAACTCGTTGATCTTCTGCTGGAACAGTTCGCGGGTCGGAAACGCGATCAGCGACAGTTCGTTAATTGGCGTGCCGTCCTGCTTTTCCGGCGGACGCAGAATGGTGAAATGCACCAGATCGACGCTGGCGTCGGATTTCAGCAGATTGCGCCAGGTGCGCTCGCCGGAATGAGGTTCTCCGGACACCAGCAACACGCGCAGCTTGTCGCGCACGCCATCGATCGAGACGACGGCGCGGTTGTTCACCGGCGTCAGCTCGTCATCGAGTTTCGAGGCTTCGATCTCGACGATGTTCGGCCCGGCATGTGGAATATCGATGGTCACGCTAACCTGTTCACCGCTGCGGACCGCGCGTTCGCTGAGCACGTCGCCGTCGCGCCGAACCACAACCCGCGCGCTCTGGTTGGTGACGCCCTGATCGTCGAGGCGATAGGTGATGGTCTGGGTCTGGCCGACAATGCCAAATCGAGGCGCGGCAACGATGGCGACGCGGCGGTCGCGCTCATTGCTGCGTCCGGTGATCAGCGCATGAACCGGCGCGTTGAAACCGATAGCGGCGGCATTGGCGGGAATGTCATGGACGCGTCCGTCGGTGATCAGAAACGCGCCCGCGACCCGGTCGGTCGGCACATCGGACAGCGCAGAGGTAACGGCTGAAAACAGCTTGGTGCCGTCGGTCTCGCCGTCAGCCTGTCCGGCCTCAACGACCCGCACTTCGAGGCCCTTGATCTGCTTCAGCCGATTGACCAGCGCCTCGCGTGCCTCATTGGTCTCGCGTGTGCGCTCGCCAAAATTCTGGCTCGGGCTCTTGTCGACCACGACGGCTGCGACCGACGACAGCGGCTCGCGCTCCTCGCGCGTGAACGAGGGATTAGCCAGCGCCAGCAGGATCAGCGCCAGCGCCGTGACACGTATCGCTGAGCCACGCGCACGCGCCACCAGCAGGACAGCCGCGATCACGACGATGGCAGCGAGGCCGATCCACAGCACGAGTGTCGGAACGAGAGGCGCGAATGCAATGCCGTACTGCATGACTTACTCTTCAAACTCGAGCATGATCTTTTCGGAAAACCGGTTCCCACTTTTCCGGATCATGCTCATTGCCCCAGCCGTTCGATCAGCGCGGGCGCATGGACCTGATCGGCCTTGTAGTTGCCGGTCAGTGTGTACATCACGATGTTGACGCCCGAGCGGAAGGCCATTTCGCGCTGGCGGGGATCGCCCGGCGTCAGCGGCAGCATCGGCTGGCCGTCGGTTCGCATCGCCCATGCACCGGCAAGATCGTTCGAGGTGATGATGATCGGCGAGACACCGTCGCCGCCGCGTGCGGGCCGCTCGGCGGTATCTTCATCCTCGACGCGCGGCAGCGTCTCAACCCAGGTCTGTCCCGAGTTGAAGCGGCCGGGGAAGTCGCGCAACAGGTAGAACGTCTTGGTCAGCACATGCTCGCGCGGCACCGGCTCAAGCTCGGGAATATCGAGTGAGGCCAAAATCGTGCGCAGCGTCAGCATGCCGGGTGTTTGCGATTCACCGCCCGGACCCGGCGGGGCTTCGACCGCATCGCGGGTGTCGAACAACACCGTGCCGCCTTGCTTCATGTAGGCATCGAGTTTGTTGATCGCTTCCTGCGAGGGCTTCGGCGCACCTGTAATCACCGGCCAGTAGACCAGCGGGAAGAACGCCAATTCATCGCGCGCGGGGTCTACGCCGACCGGCTCGCCGGCTTCGAGCGCGGTGCGCTGGGCGAGGAACAGCGTCAGCCCCGACATGCCGGCCTTCACGATGGAATCCACGTCGGTATTGCCGGTCACGACATAGGCGAGACGGGTTTGCGCGACGGCTTTGACGGCGAAGTCGTCCTTGGCGGCATCGCTTACTGCGGGTTTTGCAGGCGCAATCTTGGTCGGCGCTTTCGGAGCCTGCGCATAAGACGGCGAGGGCGCGCCACCTGCAGACACGAGCGCAAACGCAACGATCAGCGCGGCTGTCGCCGTCCGGCGTCGCAACAGCGCTGCGAGCCCACCGCCGAGAATGGCGACGATGATGGCATCAATCAGGAACAGCGCCAGCGCAGTGGAGAGCAGGATGCCGCGCAGGTCGCGCGGCTCGGCGTTGGTGTAGGTCGCGCGCCGCGCCTTCAATGCCGATGTGTCGAGCGGCGCGAGCCTGTCGGCCGCCGCAAGCGCGTTCACTGCGAGCGGGCCGTCGGCGGGTCCATAGAGACCCGGCGGATGATCGAGCGTGGCACGGTCGCGGTAATCAGCGCGCAATGGCTTGGCGGTGGACGGCGGAGGACCGAAGGCACCGAAGCCATCGAGGATGCGAATCGGCGCAACAGGTTCCACTCCGGCCTCAGCGGCGACACCTGCGCCTGGATTGGCCGTATAGCCGGACATATCGACGATTCGCCGCAGCATCTCGACGAAGGTGCCAGACAACGGCAGATCCGACCAGCGCATATCGGCGCTGATATGGAACAGGGCGAGCACGCCTTTGTCACGATGCTCGCCGGTCACCAGCGGCGTGCCGTCGGCCAGAGACGCCCAGCTTCGCGAGGCGAGGGCAGGATCCGGCTCGGCCAGCACCTGACGGGTCACCGTAATATCTTTCGGCACGGCAAGGCCCGCGAACGGTCCGTCGGCCGAGAACGAGGCCAGCGGCTGCGGCTTTTCCCAAGACAGGCTGCCGCCGAGGCTGCGTCCGCCGCGTCGCAATTTCACCGGCACCAGATCGTCGTCGCCTGCGGCCAAACGGGGTCCTGCAAAACGCACCAGCACGCCGCCCTGCGCAATCCAGGTGTTGAGGCGGTCGCGGATTTCCGGCGATAGAGTGCCGACATCCGCAAGCACAATCATCGGCAGTTTCTGATCGAGAAACTGTCCGATGGCGACTGCGGGCGAACCGCGCTCGCCAAGCCGCACGTCGGCGAATGGCGCCAGCGCGCGGGTCAGATAGAATGTCGAGGCCAGCAGCGGTTGCGCGGTGTCGCTGGTGGCGCCCGACACGATGCCGATGGCGCGTCGCCGCCAGCGTTTATCAAGCAGCTGCACCGCGCCGGCAGAGCGCTCGCCGGACACTTCGAGGCGGGTGATGTCGTTGCGCAACTCCACCGGCAAATCGAAGCTCGCTTCCACCTCGCGATCCTGCGCGCCGAATGCAAACTTCGCTTCGCCAATCGGCGAACCCTTCTGGTCGAGGGCGCGGACCAGACCGATGTCGCCGCCACCACCGTTGGCGCGCAGAACTTTCACCGTCATCTTCGCCGCCGCGTTCTCTGCGGCCACAAGCGCATGCGCCGGCGGTGTGCCGCCCTCGACAATTGTCAGCGTGCGGTCCTGTATCGTTTTCGTCAGGCCTTCGGTGAATTCGCTGCCGCGTCCGGTATCGATACCGTCGCTGAGCCAGACGATCTCGCTGTCGCCGGTTTTGCCAAGAAAGCGCGCCAGCGCCGGCAGCGTCTCGACACGCTCGACAGCATAAGGTTTCGGCGCAAGCTGGCGCAGCGCGACGCGCGCGGTACCGGCCGGCATCAGCGTGATGTCGCGGGTACTGTCCGACAACGGAACGAGGGCAACGGCGCGCCGGTCGGACTCCGCGTTGGAAATCAGTTCGTCGGCGGTTCTGATGCGTGCATCCCAGTTGGATGCAGCACTCCAGCCGTCGTCAAGCAACAGCACCAGCGGGGCGCTGGAGCGCGTCACGCCTTCGCTGGGATTCCAGATCGGCCCGGCGGCGGCAAGAATAACCAGTGCTGCGGCGAGCAGGCGCAACAGCGTCAGCCACCACGGCGTGCGAGATGGCGTTTCTTCCTTCGGCACGATGTCGAACAACAGCCGCGTCGGTGGAAAATCCACGCGCCGCGGACGTGGCGGCATCACGCGCAGCAGCCACCACAGCGCCGGCAGGCTCAACAGGCCCATCAGCAACCATGGCTCGGCAAATGAGAGCGGCAGGCCCATCATGCGCGCGTGCCTGAATTCGACCGCGCAGAACTACGGCTCCGAGGGACCACGTTTGCGCCAGCACCCATGCGCGCGTGGATCGCGAACAGCAATTCCGTCGGACCCCGATCCGTCCGATGCACGGTAAAGCTCCAGCCGAACTGCTCGGCCTCGGCGCGCAGTGCTGCGCGATGATTGGCGACCAGCGCCTGGTATTCGGTTCGCCATCGCTCGGCGCGCCCGGCAGTTACTGTGCCAAGCCCTTCGGAATCGACGAACTCGACTCGGCCCTTGTAGGGAAAGCTTTCCTCGGCAGGATCGACCACCTGAACCACGTGGCCCCGCGCACCGTTTGCAGCGAGTTGTCCGATCGCGGCGCGGAATTCAGCGATCGGGCTCCACAGATCCGACATGAGCAGGACTTCGGAGAACGGCGCGGGTTGGAAGTTCGGCGGCAGGCTCGGCCGCTCACCGGAGTCATGTACGATCACCTGCGCCATTGTCTCGATGACGTTGCGATTGGCCGTCGGCCGCATCAGGCCGGGAATCCCGACCCGCTCGCCGCCTTGCACCAGAACCTCCGCAAGCGCGAACGCGACAACCAGCGATCTGTCGAGCTTGCTCCAGTCGGTCAGATGCGAATTGAAATCCATCGACGGCGACCGGTCGACCCAGAACCAGATCGTATGCGACGATTCCCACTCGCGTTCACGGACATAAAGTTGATTGTCGCGCGCGGAGCGCCGCCAGTCGACGTTGTGCGAGGGCTCGCCGTTGACGAAGTGCCGGTACTGCCAGAAATTCTCGCCGGCACCGGCGCGGCGTCGCCCATGCAGGCCATGGATCACAGTCGCGGCGACGCGACGCGCCTCGAGAATCAGACGCGGCACACGCGCCGCAAGCTTGCGGCTTTTCCCCACCGCTGCTTGAACGGCGCTGTCCTGTCCTTTGCTCACGGGGGCCTTCGCCATCGTTATCCGATCCGTGCCTTCAATTGCCTGATAATTTCGGGAATGGTTTCGCCCTCTGCACGCGCCGAGAAGGTCAGCGCCATGCGGTGCTTCAGCACCGGTTCAGCCAGATCGAGCACGTCGTCAATGGATGGCGCGAGCCGCCCGTCGAGCAGCGCGCGTGCGCGAACCGCGAGCATCAAGGCCTGGCTGGCGCGCGGTCCGGGTCCCCATGCAATCGATTTGCCGATTTCGCCGCTGTCCTCACCGGGACGTGCGGATCTGACGAGAGAGAGAATGGCCTCAACCACGGAATCGCCGACCGGCAGACGGCGCACCAGCCGCTGTGCGGTAATCAGCGTCTCGGCGGTCATCGCCGCTTTTGCGACAGCCTGATCCGCGCCAGTTGTATCGAACAGAATCTTGCGCTCGGCTTCTCGGTCGGGATATTCGACATCGATCTCCATCAGGAAGCGGTCGAGCTGTGCTTCAGGCAATGGATAGGTGCCTTCTTGCTCCAGCGGGTTCTGCGTCGCCAGCACATGGAACGGCACGGGCAGATCGTGCCGCGCGCCGGCCACGGTGATGTGCTGCTCCTGCATCGCCTGCAGCAATGCAGACTGGGTGCGCGGGCTGGCGCGGTTGATTTCGTCGGCCATCAGAAGTTGCGCGAAAACCGGTCCTGCGATGAAGCGGAACGAGCGCTTGCCGCTGGCGCTTTCATCCAGCACTTCGGCGCCGAGAATATCCGATGGCATCAGGTCCGGCGTGAATTGCACGCGCTTGGCATCGAGGCCGAGGGTGATGCCCAACGTCTCGACCAGTTTAGTCTTCGCAAGACCCGGCACGCCGATCAGCAATGCATGTCCGCCGGACAGGATCGTCACCAGCGCATTTTCGACGACCCGTTCCTGTCCGAAGATGACGGTGGAGACAGCCTCACGGGCGGCGCGGATATTTCCCGCGATCTGCTCGGCCGAGCGGACGATTACGTCTTCCAGTTTCTCGACACCTTCTGCGCCAGCCATAATTCATCGCTCCTTGCGTGGACCATGTGATTCCGCGGTCGGGTTCCGCGGACCCAGTCGTAACTTCGTATCCTCGGCCATGCTAAACCGGTGCAAAGGCCATGTATTCTCTTATGTATTCGCCACTTCAGGCTGTCCCCACATTAGCGATTAGGGGGCTTGAAACTCATCACGATGTGGCGAGTATTCGCGCCGGACTCCGGTATGATTTCTCGGCTGTTGTCATCGTTCCAAATTGCAGCTTTCGATTTCTTGTCGTGCACCATTCGTGCCAAACAGAAGCGTCAACGGTCAGGGCAAACAATGGCGAACCAAGGGCAGAAACAGGAGCCAAATCCGGTTCAGCGTCTCGATGGGCTGACCCAGGCGGCGCGCGGTGCTGCGACAAAAGGTCTGCCGCCGGTCCATCTGTGGAATCCGCCGTTCTGCGGCGATCTCGACATGCGAATCGCGAGCGACGGGACATGGTTCTATCTGGGTACGCCGATCGGCCGGGCGGCGCTGGTGAAGCTCTTTTCCACAATTCTCAAGCGCGAAGACGGCAAGTATTTTCTCGTCACGCCGGTGGAGAAGGTTGGCATTCGTGTCGATGACGTGCCGTTTCTCGCTGTGGAGATGGAGAAGGACGGTGAAGGTGCGGCGCGGACGCTGAGTTTCCGCACCAATGTCGACGAATGGGTGCCATGCGACAGCGCTCACCGGTTGCGTTTTGAGGCTGCCGCCGATGGAGGCCTCACGCCATACCTGCATGTGCGTGCGGATTTGTGGGCAAAAGTCACGCGCGCGCTCTATTATGATCTGGTCGAGATGGGTGAAATTCGCACCGTCGACGGCCACGAGATGTTCGGTGTCATATCGGGCGACGAGTTCTTCTCGATGGCGGACGCGGCTCAGGCGCGCGACCCGGTTTGAGACAAGAGGATTTGGGTTGACGAAGATTGTTTTGAAGGACGCTGCTTCCGCCATGATCGCGGCGCCGGCTGATATCTCTTCCGGTGAATTCTTTCGCCGGGCGCGCGAACGGCTGAACTTCGATGTTCCGCCGGGATTGACTGACGCTGCTGTATTGGCACCGACCGGCGATTTCGGCACCGATGCGATGTTGCAGATCATCGCCAAGGAACGCCCGGTGCGTCCGGCGGCAGTTCTGGTTGCGATCGTGGAGCGCGACGTGCCGACGGTGTTGCTGACCAAGCGCGCAGAACATCTCAACGACCACGCCGGGCAGATATCGTTTCCCGGTGGCAAGATCGACCCGACCGACGTTTCGCCGATGGATGCGGCGCTGCGCGAGGCTGACGAGGAGATCGGCCTCAAGCGGGAGTTCGTCGAGCCGATCGGCTATCTCGATGTCTATGCGACCGGCTTCGGATTCCGGATATTGCCGACGCTGGCGCGGGTCCGGCCAGGCTTTGAGTTAACGATCAACGCCAATGAAGTCGACGATGCATTCGAGGTGCCGCTGGCGTTCCTGATGGACCCGGTCAATCACAAGCTCGGCAGCAAGGAATTTCGCGGCATGCAGCGCTCGTTTTACGAGATGCCGTTCGAGACGCATTACATCTGGGGCGCGACGGCCGGCATGTTACGCGCGCTGTACGAGCGGATCTGCCTTTCATGATCCGTCCCGTCCTCACCGAGATCGGAATTTTTCTTATTCCCTTCGCGGTCTATGCGGCATTTCTGATCGCGAGCCGGTCCGGCGTGTTGGCTCAATCATCCTGGCCGCTGCATATCGTCGGCAGGCTCGCGGTGGCAGCGTTCGTGCTTGTCATCGTGAGCCTCCTGCTGCTGGCGCATTTCTCCGGCGCGCCTCCGGGTTCGACCTATACCCCTGCGCGTGTCGAGGACGGCAAGCTGATCCGGGGGTCGGAGAAATGAGCGCCTTGCGTTCGCTGCGTGACGCTCCCTGGCTGACATCGGGCGCGACGATGCGGGTGCTGGCGTTGCTTAACGCGGACGGCGAGCAGGCGCGGGTGGCGGGCGGCGCGGTGCGCAATGCGCTGCTTGGATTGCCTGTCGGGGATATCGACATCGCGACCACGGCATTGCCGGACGAAGTCGTCCGCCGTGCCAAGCTCGCCCATATCAAGGCGGTGCCGACAGGCATCGAGCACGGCACGGTTACGCTGGTGATCGAGGGGCAGCCGTTCGAAGTCACCACGCTGCGCGAGGACATCGAAACCTTCGGACGCAAGGCGAAAGTGGCGTTCGGGCGTGACTGGACCCGCGACGCGATGCGCCGCGATTTCACTATCAACGGATTATCGGTGACGCCGGATGGCGTTGTTCACGACGAGGTCGGCGGGCTGGCGGACATTGCGGCCCGGCGCGTGCGGTTCATCGGTGAGCCTGCGCAGCGCATCGCGGAAGATTATCTGCGCATCCTGCGGTTTTTCCGCATTCACGCCGCCTATGGCGATGGCGCGCCGGATGCTGCCGGATACGAAGCCTGTATCGCCGGGCGTGATGGCCTTTCGGGTCTCTCGGCTGAACGTATCCGTATGGAAATGCTCAAGCTGACGGTGGCGAAGGGCGCCGCACCGGCTCTGGTGGCGATGGACGATGCCGGGTTGCTGTTGCGGTTGACGGCGGGGGTGGTTTTTCACGGTGCCTTCGCGGCGATGATTGTCGCTGAGCGCGAGCTCGAACTTGAACCGGACGCGGTTCGCCGCCTCGGCGCGCTGACTGTGGCGGTCACCGAAGATGCAAAGCGCATGGCGCAGCGCTGGCGGCTGTCGAACGTCGAAACCAAGCGGCTGGATTCGATGGGGCATCGCTGGTGGCGGCTGGGCGGCATGGACGAAGCGACGGCGCAGCGCAGGCTCTACCGGCTGGGAGAAGGCCGCTACCGCGACCGGATCATGCTGGCGTGGGCGCGGGCGGGGCGGGATTTTAGCTCGCCGCGATGGCGCGATCTGGTGTCGCTGCCGCAGCGCTGGATAGCACCGGTTTTCCCGCTCAAGGCGGCGGACTTTATCGCGCGTGGCATCGCCGAAGGGCCGGCGCTCGGCCATGTGCTGACACTGGCCGAGGATGCGTGGCTGGCGATGCAGTTTCCGCTGGATGCAGCGGCGCTGAAAACCATCGCCGATGACACCGTCGCGCGGTTCACGCGGGATCACCGGCTTTGAGATGTGCCGCCGGGTTTAGCTCCCGGCAGCAAATTGTTCAGCGGAGCAGCGCCTCAGGCGACTTCCGCCGTCTTCTCGGCGTGATGGTCGTCGCTTTCGTCTTCGCTGTCCTCGTCTTCTTCTTCTTCGTTCTCATCGTCGGACATGTCGATGTGGGCGAGTTCGAGTACGGCTGACGGGAGTTTCTCGCGGAACAGGTCGCCTTCCTCGCCAAGCCAGATGCACTCGACCATCTCGTCTGTGACATCGGCAACGGTCAAAGCCTGACCGCCGGATTTGAGAATAACGACGTCGCCTGCTTTCAATGTCATGATCGGCTCCTTGCTGGTGTGAGGAGCGTTCAGCCTAGCTGTGGGTCATGACACGGCGACAAAGACAATCCGACAAGCTTATGCCGACAAGGACATGCCGACAAAAAGAAAAAGCCCCGGACATTGTCCGGGGCTTTGAACTTTATAAAACCGTCGGCGGTTAGCGAACCACGCCGAGGAAGTAGCCGAGCACGTCGAACTTGTAGTTCAGGCCGACCTTGGCGGTGTGGATGCCGGGCAGCGACGTCGTGGTGAAGACCTGCGTGCCGCCGTTGCCATTGAAGTTGCCGGTGGTGGTGATGGTATCGTCGAAACCGAGATAGAGGTATTCGGCCTTCACGCTCCACTTGTTGTCGAGCGCATATTCCCAGCCGCCACCGATGGCGTAACCGAGGCGGTACTTCTTGTGCATCGTGTCGATGTGGAAGCCAGGGGTTCCGTCGGACACGCCGGTTTCGAAGTTGACCAAGGTGGCGCCGCCCTTGACGTAAACCAGCGAACGATCGAACGCGTAACCGAAGCGAGCTGCCCAGACACTGTAGAGGCCTTCTGCGCGGGTGGTTGCAATCGAGGTGGCCGATCCTGCATAGGCCGACGAACCCTTGACGCCCATGTAGCCGGTTTCACCTTCGTAACCGATCACCCAGTTCGGAGCGAACTGGTAGTTGTAACCGCTGGTGTAGCCGCCGATCACGCTCGAGTTGTAATTATAAGAAGCTGCCGGACCCGCGAACGGGAATGGCGCGCCAGCTCCATCGACTGGAACGCCGGTCACAGCGTCCTTGGCACCGAAAGCGCCGCCGACGTAACCGCCGATATAACCACCGGTCCAGGTGAAGACCTGTACGGGAGCAGCCTTGCGATAGATCGGCGCTGCGCCGAGATCGGCCGCGGAAGCCGCGCCTGCCAGGCTAACGCCGGCGGCAGCGAGAAGAAGAACAGCAATCTTGCGCATGTGAGCCCCTATAAAACCATCGATGGCGGCAATGATTCCGCCACTCCTATGGCCATCAAAATACGTTGAGGGCCGCCGGGGCTCAAATGGTTTCAGGCCGGTTTGGGGGGCTTGGGTACCGTTCTTTGCCGAGTGTGCTGTCTCGGTGACATATCGTGATCGCTCCAAAAAGTGCTCTTTTATTGAGCTTCTTCGGATTCTGTCCGTGTTCGGAAGCCGTTACGGCCACTTCACCTCGGGCGGCATCGACGACAGGATCGACTCGACGTTTCCGCCTGTTTTCAGGCCGAAAATGGTCCCCCGGTCATAGAGCAGGTTGAATTCGACATAGCGCCCGCGGCGGACAAGCTGCTCCTGCCGGTCTTGATCGGTCCAGGCGGCCCCGAAATTCCGCCGTACCAGCTCCGGGTAGACACCGGCAAAGGCCCGGCCCACGTCTTGGGTGAAGGCCAGGTCAGCCTCCCATCCCCCTGAATCGAGCCAGTCGTAGAAAATGCCGCCGACGCCGCGAGCCTCCTTGCGGTGGGGCAGATAGAAATACTCGTCGCACCAGTTTTTGTATTTCTCATAAGGGGCGACCGCTGCGTGGGCATCGCAGGCCGCTTTCAGGGCGGCGTGAAAGGCGGTCGTATCGGGATCGTCCTGTGTCCGCCGCCGGTCGAGCACCGGGGTGAGGTCCGCGCCGCCCCCGAACCACGCCTTGGTGGTCACCACGAAGCGCGTATTCATGTGAACCGCGGGAACATTCGGATTGCGCGGATGAATGATCAGCGAAACGCCGGAGGCCCAGAATCGCGGATCGTCGGCAGCGCCCGGAATCTGGGCGCGGAATTCCGGAGCAAACTCGCCGTGCACGCTTGAGCAATGCACGCCGGCTTTCTCAAACAGACGCCCGCGCAGCACCGACATCACGCCGCCGCCGCCGGGTTTCCCCGAATGGTCGGTGCGATCCCATGGGGTGCGGACGAAGCGGCCTGCCTCGCCGGGATAAAGTGCGGCTGGCGCATCGGCCTCGAGTTTTTCCAGCGCCAGACAGATCTCGTCGCGCAGGTGCTCGAACCACGCGCGGGCCTGCTGTTTGCGTTGCTCGATGGCGGTGACGGGCTTTTCCACGGGACGTCCTGACTAACCTTCTTAATTAGCCCTGGGGGCCGAAATAGGTGCAGCTTTCGTTGCAACTGTCGCGATGGACACTGACGCGGGTGACGCGGCCGGTATGCTGGACCCGGTCCCAGATGAAGCGCGTCAGGTTTTCGAGCGTCGGCGCGCCCAGCGCATCGACCTTGTTGAGCAGCTTGTGGTCGAGCAATTTCTGCACCTCGGCCATCCGTTGTTCGAGCACGCCCAGATCGGTCACCATCCCGGTGGCGGGATCGGGTGTGCCGCGAATGGTGACTTCGGCGCGAAACGAGTGGCCGTGAATTTCATCGCTTGCCTCGCCCAGCGTCGTGCCGGGCAATGCATGAGCGGCCTCGAAACGGAACGATTTCGTTAATTCCCACATTGGTTTTGTCCGGTCTTGTAAATCTTATCTGATCCCAAGCGTCTTGTGCGTCTGGACGCTGAGACGCCACTGCGGATGTGCCAGGCAATACGTGATTGCCGCTTGTGTGCTTTGCGCTATGTCAGGTCCGTCCATCGGCTGCAACGAGAACCGCTCGAATTCCAGGCCTGCGAAATCCTCCGGGGTGTTTTCCGGCTGCGGATAGACCAGTTTCAATTCGTGTCCCTTGCGGACGACCAGTTGCGAGCCGGCCTTCGGGCTGACGCAGATCCAGTCGAGGCCGGGCGGGGGGGCGATGGTGCCGTTGGTTTCGACCGCGATGGTGAATCCGCGCGCATGGAGAGCATCGATCAGGGCGGGATCGATCTGGAGTAGCGGCTCGCCGCCGGTCAGGACCGTATAGCGGTGGTCTTGCGGACCGACCCATTGCGCGGCAATGGCCGCGGCGAGGTCGTCGGCGCTTGCGTAGCGTCCGCCGAGCGTACCGTCGGTGCCGACGAAATCGGTGTCGCAGAACGTGCAGACTGCCGTGGCGCGGTCCTGCTCCCGGCCTGTCCACAGGTTGCAGCCCGAGAACCGGCAGAACACGGCGGTGCGCCCGGCATGGGCGCCTTCGCCTTGCAATGTCAGGAAGATTTCCTTGACCGCGTAACTCAACCTGAAATTCCTTTTACTTGCCGAAGTGCTTCACCGAGCGCCATCGCCACCGTCATCGCAACATTCAGGGACCGCATTCCGGGCGCGATCGGAATGACCAGCCGCGCGTCGGCTGCATTTACCACGTCATCCGTCACACCGGCGGATTCCCGGCCGAACAGCAGAATGTCATCGTCCCGATAGATATGATCGAGATAGGGCGTTGCCGCCTTTGTCGAAAAAAGCACCAGCCGGCCGCCGGATTGGGCACGCCAGGCCTCGAAGGCGGCCCATGAATCGTGTCGCACGATGGTGACCTGGTCGAGGTAGTCCATTCCGGCGCGGCGGAAATGCCGGTCGGAAACGGGAAATCCGGCCGGTTCGATAATATGGGCTTCCACGCTGAGGCAGGCGCAGAGCCGCAGAATCGTCCCGGTGTTTTGCGGGATGTCAGGTTGAAACAGGACGATGCGCATCGGATAACGGCCCTTGGCCCCGGTGAAAAAGTTGAGGAAAAATCACAGCGACAGGCGGTTTTAGTGCGTCGCACTAAATGTGCCGATAGCGGGCTTGCGCTCTCCCGGCAAGGGTGCCAATAGATCGATTCTAGATCGTATGTTCTGCCCGGTTGAGTAGGACAAGTGATCATTCTGCCACCGCGGGGCCCGCGGGCACCGGCTTCCTCTCCCGGCGCGTGCAATGCGCCATACGGGGATGGGTCCGCCGGTTGCAGTTCGGAAAGGGTTTGCAATCGTGACGTCTTCCTCCTCGGCCGAGCCGACACGCCGTGATTTTCTTTATGTAGCGACGGGAGCCGTGGGCGCGGTCGGCGCTGCGGCGGTGGCCTGGCCGCTGATCTCCCAGATGAACCCGGACGCCTCGACCATTGCGGCCGGCGCCCCGATCGAAGTGGACCTGTCGCCGATCGCGACGGGACAGGACATCAAGGTGTTCTGGCGCGGCAAGCCGATCTACATCATGAACCGCACCAAGAAGCAGGTCGATGAGGCGCGCGCCGTTCCGGTGGCGAGCCTGCCCGATCCGCAGACCGATCAGTCGCGCGTCAAGGAAGGCCACGACCAGTGGCTCGTCGTCGTCGGCATCTGCACCCATCTGGGCTGCATCCCGATTGCCCATGAAGGCAATTACGACGGCTTCTTCTGCCCGTGCCATGGTTCGCAGTACGATTCGTCGGGCCGTATCCGTCAGGGGCCGGCGCCGCTGAATCTGGCTGTGCCGCCATACGCCTTCGTTTCCGACACCAAAATCAAAATCGGCTGATTTTTATCTGACCCGATTGCGTCGCTTCTTCTTTGTCAGGATCGCATCATGAGCGGACCATCCAGCTACAACCCGCAAAACCCCGTCTTGAAGTGGGTTGAACGGCGTCTCCCAATCGGGGGACTGATCCACTCGTCCTTCGTCGCCTATCCGACACCGCGCAACCTCAACTACTGGTGGACGTTCGGCGCGATCCTTTCGATGATGCTCGGCGTGCAGATCATCACCGGCATCATTCTGGCGATGCATTACACCCCGCATGTCGATTTTGCCTTCAAGTCGGTTGAGCTGATCGTTCGCGACGTCAACTACGGCTGGCTGCTGCGCTACCTGCATTCCAACGGCGCGTCGATGTTCTTCATCGCCGTCTACATCCACATGTTCCGCGGCCTTTATTACGGGTCGTACAAGGAGCCGCGCGAGGTTCTCTGGATCCTCGGCGTCATCATATACCTGTTGATGATGGCCACGGGCTTCATGGGCTACGTGCTGCCGTGGGGCCAGATGAGCTTCTGGGGCGCCACCGTCATCACCAACCTGTTCGGTGCCATTCCTTACGTCGGCGACAGCATCGTCACCCTGCTGTGGGGCGGCTATTCGGTCGGCAATCCGACGCTGAACCGCTTCTTCTCGCTGCACTACCTGCTGCCGTTCGTGATCGCGGGTGTCGTGGTGCTGCACATCTGGGCGCTGCACGTGGCTGGTCAGAACAATCCGGCCGGCGTCGAGCCGAAGACCGAGAAGGACGTCGTTCCGTTTACGCCTTACGCGACCCTCAAGGACGCGTTCGGCATGACCTGCTTCCTGCTGTTCTTCGCCTGGTTCATTTTCTACATCCCGAACTATCTCGGCGATCCGGACAACTACATCCCGGCTAATCCAGCCGTGACGCCCGCGCACATCGTGCCGGAATGGTACTACCTGCCGTTCTACGCGATCCTGCGTTCGATCCCGAACAAGCTTGCCGGTGTCATCGCGATGTTCTCGGCGATTATCGTGCTGGCGTTCCTGCCATGGCTCGACAGCGCCAAGACGCGCTCGTCGAAGTATCGTCCGCTCGCCAAGCAGTTCTTCTGGATATTCGTGGCCGTTTGCATCGGTCTCGGCTATCTCGGCGCCAAGCCGCCTGAAGGCATCTATGTCGTTGCCGGCCGCGTGCTGACATTCGCGTACTTCGCCTACTTCCTGATCGTGCTGCCGATTCTCAGCCGTATCGAGAAGGCGCGTCCGCTGCCGAATTCGATTGCCGAAGACGTGCTGCGCAAAACCGGCAAGACGCCGGTGTCGGCCATGATCGCGCTTGCGATCGGCGGCACGCTGTTGCTGGGCGGCATGACCAGCGCCAAGGCGGAAGACTCGCACGGCGCCATACCGCCGTCGCTGAAATGGTCGTTCGCCGGGCCTCTGGGCAAGTTCGATCAGGCCCAGTTGCAGCGCGGCCTCAAGGTCTACAAGGAAGTCTGCTCGGCGTGTCACGGCCTGTCGATGGTTGCGTTCCGCAATCTCGCCGATGCCGGCGGTCCGGGTTATTCGGTGGCGCAGGCGACCGCCTTTGCATCCGATTACAAGGTTCAGGACGGTCCGAACGACAAGGGCGAGATGTTTGAGCGTCCCGGCCGTCCGGCGGACTACTTCCCGTCGCCGTTCCCGAACGAGCAGGCCGCACGCGCATCGAATGGCGGTGCCTATCCGCCGGACCTGTCGCTGATTGCCAAGGCGCGTGGTTACGAGCGCGGTTTCCCGCAGTTCGTATTCGACGCCTTCATCCAGTTCCAGGAGAAGGGCCCGAACTATATCGACGCCCTGCTGCAAGGCTACGAGGAGAAGGCGCCAGCCGGCTTCGCACTGCCAGAGGGCTCGTACTACAACCACATCTATCCCGGCCATGCGATCAAGATGCCGAAGCCGATCAGCGATGGTCAGGTGACCTACGACGACGGTTCGCCGGCTACCGTGCAGCAGTATGCCAAGGACGTCTCGGCGTTCCTGATGTGGACCGCTGAGCCGCATCTGGAGGCCCGCAAGCGCCTCGGCCTGCAGGTCATGCTGTTCCTGATCGTACTGTCAGGCCTGCTTTACTTCACCAAGAAGAAAGTCTGGGCCGACGCTCACTGATCTTCTTGAAACTTGAGCCAAGCGAAAGGCCCCCGAGCGGGGCCTTTTTGCTGCGTGCATGCTTCAATGCAGCATGAACCGCTCCACTAGCGTCCCGTGATCCGGTCAACTAACCTTGGCGGCTCACGCCGGGGGGCACATGACGGGCGCACCGATCGACGACATTCTGCTGAATATCAATCCAACCGGACAACTCGTCCTCGGCGGCGTGCTTGCGCTGATCATCTATGGCGTCGCGCTCGATCTTCGGATCGAGGACTTCATCGAGGTGTTCCGCCGGCCGGTCGCGCCGCTCTCGGGCCTGCTGGCGCAATTGGCGCTGCTGCCTGCGGTGACTTGGGCAATCACCATGCTGCTGAAGCCGCAGCCGAGCATCGCGCTCGGCATGATGGTGGTGGCCGCATGTCCCGGTGGAAATATCTCCAACCTGATCACGCATATGGCGCGGGGCAACACCGCGCTCTCGATCAGCATGACCGGCGTATCGAGCCTGCTGGCGATCGTCACCACGCCGCTCAACATCCTGTTCTGGGCCGGGCTTAACCCCGATACCAATGCGCTGCTGCGGCAGGTGAGTATCGAGCCGCTGTCGTTTCTCGGCTCGACCATGGCGATCCTCGGCATTCCGATGGCGCTGGGGCTCGCGACCGTGCACTACTGGCCGCGCCTCGGCCATCTGCTGCGCCGTCCGCTGCAGATTTTGTCGTTTCTCTTTCTGGTTGCCTTCATCGGCGGCGCGATTTTCACCAATGCGCGTTATCTGACGACATTCGTGGTATCGATCCTGCCGTTCGTCGTGCTGCATAACGCCATCGCCATCGGGCTCGGATGGGGCACCGCGCGGCTGCTGCGGCTGAGCAATTACGACACCCGCGCCATGACCATCGAAGTCAGCATGCATAATTCAGGTTTGGGCCTCGCGCTGATCCTCAACCAGTTCGACGGCATCGGCGGCGCGGCATTGGTTGCGGCCGGCTGGGGCGTCTGGCATCTGGTTTCCGGATGGGCGCTGGCGGCCTGGTGGAAGCGCCGCGATCCGCATCCGCAGGGTGAGCGCATCAGTCAACGCACGGACACAGCCGCATGAGCGATGCCCACGCAGGACAATATGCGATGAACGGCGGCGTGCTGGTGACCGGTGCTGCGGGGTTCATCGGCAAGTCGCTGATCGCCGAACTCGCGCGCGCAGGTACTAACTCCGAAATCTTCGCGCTCGATATGCGCGAGGTCGTCGCGCACGAGCGTCTCCCTAATGTCACTTATCTGACCGGCGATGTGCGCGATCCGGCGCTGAGGGACTTGTTCCAGGTTCATCGCCCGCAGACCGTGGTGCATCTTGCGTCCGTCGTCGCTGTCGGCGGCGATCCGCAACGCGACTGGGAAATCGACGTGCTCGGCACCAAGAATGTGCTGCAGTCCGCGCTCGACGCCAGTGTCGAACATCTGATCGTCACATCCAGCGGCTCCGCCTACGGCTACCATTCCGATAATCCGGTGCCGCTGCACGAAACCGATCCGCTGCGCGGCAACGCGGATTTTCCTTACGCCCGCAACAAGCGCGAGGTCGAGGAAATGCTGATCGAATGGCACGACCTGTATCCCGATCTGCATCAGACCGTATTTCGTCCCTGCACGGTGCTGGGGCCGACCACGAACAACCAGATCACCGCGATCTTCGAGCGGCCGGTGGTGATGGGTGTCAGCGGCACCGCGACGCCGTTCTCACTGATCGCAGATAGCGACGTGGTCGATGCGCTGGTGCAGGCGGTGCGTCAGCCAAAGCCCGGTATCTATAATCTGGCGGGCGACGGTACCTTGAGCCTGCGCGAGATCGCGGAGCTGAATCACCGGCCTTATATCGCGATTCCGCCTTCGCTCCTGAAGTTTGCGCTGTGGCTGCTGCATCTGCTGCGCGTCACGAAACTCGGGCCGGGTCATGCCAAATTCATCCAGTACCGGCCGGTGCTGTCCAACGACAAGCTGAAATCTGTGTTCGGATTTACGCCGCACTATGACGCGCGCAAGGTGTTCGAGCGCTATCGCGATGGCCGGGCGGAGCGCGCGACATGACGACGCTTGTTATCGGCGCGGGTCCTGCGGGGCTTGCCGCCATCAAGAGTCTTAAAGAAGCCGGCCTGCCGGTGCAGTGCGTGGAGAAAAATGCCGATGTGGGCGGGCAATGGCTTTATGGCGCAGCATCCAGCGCGGTCTATGCCTCGACCCATCTGATTTCGTCCAAGCGCACCACGGCCTATGCGGATTTTCCGATGCCGGAGGACTGGCCGGCCTATCCGGGCCATGCGCGGGTGTCCGACTATTTCAAGTCCTTCGCCAAGCATTTCGATCTGTATCCGTCGATCCGATTCAACACCGAGGTCCGCAAGCTCGAACAGCGCGACGGAAGCTGGCGTGCGACGCTCAGTGACGGCACTACCGACGATTATGAAAGCGTGATCTTTGCCAACGGTCATCTCAGCGATCCCCTGATGCCGAAAATTCCGGGTGAGTTCAGCGGCAAGCTGATGCACGCCAAGGACTACAAGACCGCCGATATTTTCGAAGGCAAGCGCGTGCTCGTGGTCGGAATGGGCAACACCGGCTGCGACATCGTCGTCGATGCGATCCACCGCGCCAAACAAGTGTTGTGGAGCGTGCGCGGCGGCAATCACTTCGTGCCGAAGTTTTTGGCCGGAAAACCCGCCGACGAAGGCAACCACAAGCCGAAGCGTTTTATTATCCCGAAGCGGCTGCGCTCGATGCTGCATGAGCCGATCCTGCGTTTTCTGGTGGGGCCGCCCGAGCGCTTCGGCCTGCCGAAGCCGGAGCATCGGCTTTACGACAAGACGCCGATCGTCAATTCGCTGGTGCTGCAGCATCTGGGGCAGGGCGACGTGAGTTTGCGCAAGCCGATCAAGGAATTTCGCGGCGATACGGTTGTCTTCAGCGACGGACAGGAAGATCAGGTCGATCTTGTGCTGCTTGCGACCGGCTACGAGATCACGTTTCCGTTTCTCGAAGACCTCACCGAACTGAGCTGGCAGCCGGAGCGGAGTTCACCGCGCCTCTACCTCAACATTTTTCCGTCACGCCCGAACGGTTTGTACGTTGCGGGATTGCTCGAAGGCGCCGGCGTCGGCTGGCCGGGGCGCGCGTTGCAGACGGATTTGATTGCCGCCTACATCAAGGCGCAAAAGGAAAGCGCCGACACGACAGCAGATTTCCGCGACAAGATCGCCGCCTTTCATGCGCAACCCGTCGCAAAAAATCGCGGGGAACACGGGATTTTCGTCGACTTCCTGCAATACAAACGTGATCTGCAGAAAGCCATAGCGAGCTTGAGCGTTGCTTCGCCCGCGTTATAACCAAGTCGAAAAATATCGGAGGACATCATGGGCACGACCATCACTTTCAAGCGTCCCGACGGCAAGGATGCCAAAGGTTATCTCGCCAACGCTGCGCGCGGCAACGCGCCGGGCGTTGTCGTCATTCAGGAATGGTGGGGGCTGCAGGACCAGATCAAGGGCCTGTGCGATCGTTTCGCGGTGGCCGGTTTTGATGCGCTCGCGCCTGATCTCTACAACGGCGTGGTCGTTCCGTATCACGACACCGATGCTGCGGGCAAAGAGATGAACTCGCTCGATTTCATGGACGCCACGACGCAGACGGTGTGCGGCGCGGTACAGTATCTCGCTCGCAACGGCGCCAAGGTCGGATTGACCGGCTTCTGTCTCGGTGGTGCCGTGACAGTTATCGGCGCGACGAAGATTTCCGAACTCGCTGCAGGTGTTGCATTCTACGGCATTCCGCCGGAGCAGGCCGCCAAGCCCGCTGATGTAAAAATCCCGTTGCAGGGCCATTTCGCTAACCGCGACGACTGGTGTACGCCGCAGGTGGTCGATGCCTTCGAGAAGGGGCTGAAGGCTGCCGGGAAGACCTACGAATTCTTCCGATATGATGCCGATCACGCCTTCGTCAATGAGCAGCGGATGTCGGTGCATGATCGCGAGGCCGCTGAACTCGCTTGGGGTCGCGCGACGGACTTTTTCAAGAAGCATCTGGGGTGAGCATGGGATGAATTTCACCATCTCCGACCTGCGCCAGCAGCCCGCGTTTTTCGAGGCGATTGCTGATCGCATCTGGCGGGCTTGGTGGAAGGAGCGGGGATTTCCCGCTAGCTACATCACCAGCCGCCTACAGGAAAATATGACGCCGTCGCCGATCCCGCTGGCGCTGGTGGCGCATCGGGGCGACACGTTTTTGGGCACATCGTCGGTCATCGCCGCCGACCTTGAGGATCGCCCGCAATACTCGCCATGGGTCGCGGCGGTCTGGGTCGATCCGAAGTACCGGATGCAGGAGATCGGGTCGGCGCTGGCCGGGCGGGCCGCCGCCGATGCCTTTGCGCTCGGTTTTCGCCGGGTTTACCTCTGTGCCGAAAAGGAGAGGCGGCGGTTCTATACCCGGCAGGGATGGGCGCCCATCGAGGAGAACGTGGGGGAGCGGAAGGTTACCATATTTGTGAGGGCGTCCGGGTCTTGACATCGCCCCCCGGCAATGATGTTTTGCCCGCTATGAGCACCCTGTCCAACCCGATCCGTCTCTGGTGGCGCACCTTCTAAAGGTGGCCGGTGCGATTCATTTAATGAACAATCGTCGAGGCCGTCATCGCAGAGCGACGGCTTTTTTCGTTTGTCCTGTGTGGCGTTCCTCTCAATCCATGGAAACGGCGCATGATCTTCCCGCCAAACCGCTCACACTTTGGCGGATCATGCGCTAAGTCTCGTAAGAGGATCCGATGAACAGGACAGTTTTCGCGCTTCCCGCGCAGAGCGAATACCAGACCGCCCGTGGCCTCGATGTGGCCCGTTCGGTCGCGCATTTCACCGGCGGTACGGCGCTCGACCTGCTGATCGAGCGGCTCGACAGCCGCCGTGGCGTGGTGCTGTCGTCGGGCACCACGGTGCCGGGGCGTTACGAGAGCTTCGATCTCGGTTTTTCCGATCCGCCGCTGCGGCTGGAATCCACCGGCACGGATTTCTTCATCGAGGCACTCAACGCGCGCGGCAAGGTGCTGGTGGCGTTTCTTGCCGAAACCCTGAAAGAGCCTTGCGCCGTCGTCACCGAAAAGAGTGCGACCCGCCTTGCGGGCCATATTCTGCGTGGCGATGCGCCGGTGGACGAGGATCAACGCACGCGGCGCGCGTCGGTGGTGTCGCTGGTGCGCGACATTGTCGCGGCATTCAGTTCGCCGAGCGACGCACTGCTGGGCTTGTTCGGTGCATTCGCCTACGATCTGGTGTTCCAGTTCGAGGATCTGAAGCAGAAGCGTGCGCGCGAAAAAGACCAGCGCGACATCGTTCTCTACATTCCCGACCGCATTCTGGCCTACGACCGCGCGACCGGACGCGGCGTGATCCTGAGTTATGACTTCGCGTGGAACGGCCAATCGACCAAAGGGCTCGAGCGCGAAACGTCTGAAAGCGTTTATACCAAGACCAAGCGTGAAGGCTTTGCCGATCACGCGCCGGGCGTTTATCAGGAAACCGTCGAGACGGCGCGCAAGGCATTCGCGCGCGGCGACCTGTTCGAAGCGGTGCCGGGCCAACTGTTCGCCGAACCCTGCGAGCGAACACCGGCCGAAGTATTCCAGCGCCTGTGCAAGATCAACCCTTCTCCCTATGGCGCGCTGATTAATCTCGGTGACGGCGAATTTCTGGTGGCGGCGTCGCCGGAAATGTTCGTTCGCTCCGACGGCAAGCGGATCGAGACCTGTCCGATCTCCGGCACCATCGCGCGCGGCGCGGATGCCATCAGCGATGCCAAGCAGATTCAGGAGTTGCTGAATTCGCAGAAAGACGAATTCGAACTCAACATGTGCACCGACGTCGACCGCAACGACAAGGCGCGGGTTTGCGAGCCGGGGACGATCAAGGTTCTGGCGCGGCGGCAGATCGAGACTTACTCGAAACTGTTTCACACTGTCGACCACGTCGAAGGCATGCTGCGTCCGGGCTTCGATGCGCTGGACGGTTTCCTCACCCATGCCTGGGCTGTGACGGTGACCGGTGCGCCGAAGCTGTGGGCGATGCAGTTCGTCGAGGATCACGAACGGTCGTCGCGGCGCTGGTATGCCGGCGCGCTCGGTTTCATCGGCTTCGACGGCAGCATCAATACGGGTCTCACCATTCGTACCATCCGCATGAAGGACGGCCTCGCCGAAGTGCGCGTCGGCGCGACGCTGCTGTTCGATTCTGATCCCGTCGCCGAGGAAAAGGAATGCCAGACCAAGGCCGCGGCGCTGTTTCAGGCGCTGCGCGGCGATCCGGCCAAGCCGCTGTCGGCTTTCGCACCGGACGCCACCGGCTCCGGCAAGCGGGTGTTGCTGATCGATCACGAGGATTCGTTCGTACACATGCTGGCGGATTACTTTCGTCAGGTCGGCGCAACAGTGAGCGTTACCCGTCATAATCACGCGCTCGATGTGTTGAAGACAAACGATTACGACCTTCTGGTTCTGTCGCCCGGTCCGGGCCGGCCCGAGGATTTCGGTATTTCGAAATTCATTGGCGCAGCACTTGAGAAAAAGCTTCCAGTATTCGGCGTTTGCCTCGGCGTGCAGGCCATCGGTGAATATTTCGGCGGCAAGCTCGGTCAGTTATCGACGCCAGCGCACGGTCGCCCTTCGCGCGTTCAGGTACGCGGCGGAACGCTGATGGGTAATCTTCCGAACGAGGTTGTGATCGGCCGCTACCACTCGCTCTATGTGGATCGTGACGGCATGCCGGACGTGCTGGAGGTGACGGCCAGCACCGAGGACGGTGTCGCCATGGCGATCGAGCACAAGACGCTTCCCGTGGGCGGTGTGCAGTTTCATCCCGAGTCCCTGATGTCGCTGGAAGGCAATGTCGGCCTGCGGATCGTGGAGAACGCGTTCCGGCTCGGGCAACCGCGTAAAGTCTGAGCATTCGTGAATTTGAAAGACGACATATGACTCTCGCAGACGACTTGAAAGCCACCGTTCGCGCCATTCCGGACTATCCGAAGCCCGGAATTGTCTTTCGCGACATCACCACGTTGCTGGGAAATGCGTGGGCGTTTCGGCGCGCGGTGGATGAACTGGTACAGCCATGGGCCGGCTCCAAGATCGACAAGGTCGCGGGCATGGAAGCGCGCGGATTCATTCTCGGCGGTGCTGTGGCGCATCAGGTCTCGGCTGGATTCGTGCCTATCCGCAAGAAGGGCAAGCTGCCGCATACCACGGTGCGGATTGCCTACTCGCTGGAATACGGCCTCGACGAAATGGAAATGCATGCCGACGCGATCAAGCCCGGCGAGCGGGTTATCTTGATTGACGATCTGATCGCGACGGGCGGCACGGCGGAAGGCGCTGTGAAACTGCTTCGGCAGATCGGCGCCGACGTGGTCGCAGCCTGCTTCATCATCGATCTGCCGGAACTCGGTGGTGCAGCCAAGCTGCGTGCGATGGACGTCCCGGTGCGGACGCTGATGACGTTTGACGGGCACTAATAACAAAGAGCGCGTGTTCTGATCGCGCCGGAGGAAGCACATGGATCTTCAGCTCACGGGAAAAATCGCGGTCGTCACCGGCGGCACGCGCGGCATCGGCAAGGCGATTGCGCGCTCGCTCGCGGGCGAGGGCATGGACGTCGCGATCATCGGGCGCAATCTCGAAGCGGCAACTGCAACGGCTTCTGAAATTTCCGGTGAGACCAAACGCAAGGTACGGGCGTATTCAGCCGATACCGGCAAGGATGAGGCGGTGCGCACTGCGGTCGCGGCTATTCGCGCCGACTTCGGCCGGATCGATGTGCTGGTCAACAGCGCGGCGCAACCGAGCGGACAGGCGAAGCCGCCGTCGTTGTCCGAGATCACCGATGAGATGTTCTGGAGCGACGTCAACGTCAAGGTGATGGGCTATTTGCGTATGGCCCGCGAGGTCGCCCCCCTGATGACGGAGCAGGGCTGGGGCCGGATCATCAATATCAGCGGGCTTGGCGCGCGTCAGACCGGGACTACTATCGGCAGCATCCGCAATGTCGGCGTCGCGGCCTTGACCAAGAATCTGGCGGACGAACTCGGCCCACGCGGCATCAACGTGACCTGCGTTCATCCGGGTCTGACGCGAACCGAGAAAACGCCGGGCGTGATCGAATGGCGCGCCAGCACGCAAAAGCGAACCAAGGAAGAGGTCGAGAAGGCGATGAACGATCTCAATACGATCCGCCGTCTTGTGACGGCCGAGGAGATCGGTCACATCGTCGCGTTTCTGGCCTCGCCGAAATCGATTGCCATCAATGGCGATGCGATTGCCGCAGGCGGCGGCGCTCCGGGAAGCATCTATTACTGAGATCCGTCACAATTTGTGCAGGATCAGGTTCAGTTCCAGCTCGCGGAATCGGGTGTAATTGGTGCGCACCCATTGATGCAGTTCCGAGGACTGATCCTTGTTGGTGCGCAGGTAGTGCGAGAACGAGAAGTTCAGCCGGCCGATTATCGATTTGAGGAACGCGGGCAATGCCGCGACCTTGAACGGCCGTACCCGGGCGAATTCCCGCGGTAATGGCCCCCACAGCACATGCTCGTTCTCGACCGGCACGATGGCGCCGTTCGGAAACGTCTCGCGCAGCATTGCCCAGGCCATGATGGACGCGCGGTCGCGGTCGGGGATGAACAGCACGATCGGATCGACGCCACGGCGGTCCGCTTCCTTCATGAAACCGATCTCGGAGATGATCTTGAAGAAATCGTCGAAGGCGTGAAATCCGAGATCGATCACCTTGGGCACGCCGTCGTTGACGATCAGCCGATCCATCAGCGCCATCTGCCCGAATGTATCGCTGATCAGCGCGGTCTCGGTCACGCCGGGCAGATAATTCAGCAGCGACGGTTCGCGCAGGTTGATGTCGAAAGCGGTCACCGCGCCGCGCTGAAGCACAAGGAATTCGGTCAGCGCCCGCGCGATCAGCGTTTTCCCCACCGCAGGGCGGGGCGAACAGACGATATAGACGGGCGTGCGGCGCATCGGCGCGATTGTCCGTTGAGGCGCGATGTGAAGATCAGAACCGGACCACCGGTTCAGATTTCGCTGGTCGGCGCGCGCGATGTGTTGGACTTGTCCTTCGAGCCGACGATTTCGGTCAGCTTGATGCGGTCGAATTCGCCCCAGACATTGCCCAGCCAGTGGCGCACATAGCCGCGCAGCACGAACGAATAGTTCGCGGCCTCATCCTTCGTGCCCTTGTTGGCGACGAACTTGAGGAACGGCACCGAGGCGACTTCGACCTGCTCGTAGGCCATTTCGTTCAGCTTCGGAATGGTGATTTCGGTCGCGTTCTTGATGCGGTGGAAATAGGAATTGTAGGTTGCCTGATCCCACTCGAAGAAGCTGGTGTTGTTGATGAAGTTCTTCACCAGGAAGTATTTCGCGCCGTCCATGAAGTTCGCGGTCTCAGCGATTTCGTCCAGCGAGGCGATCGACGGGCCGAGGATATGGAACACGGCGAAGGTGATCTGGCCGGACCGGGCGGCGTCGAGGAAGCCGATATCGCGCAAAGAGGCCAGCGTCGGCGACAGAAGTCCTGCGCGGACGTCGATGACGGTGACGGTGTTGCCCGACGAATTCAGGGTGTCGAAAATCTTCATCTGATCCGATGTGGAGGTCACATCGACGATTTCGGTGATGTCGGGGTGAAAGCGCTTCAACGTGCCGCGCGGCGCTTCGGTGTCGAAGGCGCGGGTCGGGATGTTGTTTGCGCTGAAATAGTCGAGAACAGTGCGCGAAACGGTGGTTTTGCCAACCCCACCCTTGTCCGCGCCCACTACGATCACTGCCGGTTTCGCCATAAGACCTCTTTACGCGCTAAACACGTCCGCCTGACGACGGGAGCTTAGCCTGCTTTGGCCGGAACATGGCAGAAACAGCAGATAATTCAATTCTTGACGCTGCTGTTATGCTTAATAACCACCGGCTTCTTAGTGACGAAGGGCTACCTGCGGCCCCAGGGACCGAGAATTGAGCCTGCCGGAGACGGCGTTGGCTGCGGGGAACTGCCCCAAGGCCCCTTTCGCGGCGGCTCTGGCCGCACGTCCGGCAGAAGATCGCCGGTTTCGCCGTCGCCGCCCGGCAGCGCCATCGGTCCGGGATCGTGGCCGCCTGCGTATTTCACCAGCGCCTTGACGCGGGAATCGACTGACGGGTGGGTCGCGAACAGGTCGGCGAAGCCCTCGCGCGGATTGTCGATGCACATTTCCATGACGGCGGAGGTTGCGCCCGGCAGTTCGCCGCGGCCCTCGATCTTGCGCAGGGCCGAGATCATCGCGTCCGGGTCTTTTGTGAGTTCGACGGAGCCCGCGTCCGCCAGCAGTTCCCGCGAACGCGACAGCGCAAAGCGCACCACCAGCGACAGGCCCCATGCAAGGCCGATCAGGGCGATTGCCAGCAACACGATGGCGAATGCGCCGCCCTTCTTGTCGCCGTCCGACGAGGAGGACGATGACCGCCCGCCGCCGCCGAACCGCATGCCCGAATTGAAAAAGATGCGGAAGAACAATTCGGCGAAGAAGCCGATCACGCCTGCGATGACGACGGCGACCACGAGCAGTTGCACGTCGCCGTTGCGGATATGGGTCAGCTCGTGCCCGAGCACCGCTTCCATTTCGCGGTCGTTGAGCGCCTTCATCAGGCCAGTGGTGACGCTGATTGCGTACTGGCTGCGGTTGAGGCCGGTGGCGAAGGCGTTCAGCGCAGGACTGTCGACGATCTTCAGCTTCGGCATCGGGATGCCGCGCGAGATGCAGAGATTTTCGAGCAGGTTATAGAGCCGCGGCTGCTCCTGCCGCGTGACGTCATGGCCGCCGGTCACCGCATCGATAATCTTCTGGTGGAAGAAATAGGCGATCACGATCCACGCGGCAGCGCCGATGGTGGCTATCGGCAGGGCCTTGATCAGATCGCGTCCCGCAAGCGTGATGTAAGCGTCGAACGGACGATTGCTGTTGAGAGCCACCTCCGCCAGCAGCGCGCCGGCGAACACCATCACGTAGACGAGCAGGAACAGGCCGCCGAGCAGCAGCATCGAACGAACCTTGTTCGATGCGATATGCGTGTAAAGACCATACGCGGCCATGATGCGCTGCCCGTGCTAGCTCGAAAGCGTTCGTGACTAGAACTTGACCGATGGCGCCTGTTCGAGCTGCCCGCGCTGCTCGCCAAGGTCGAAGAAGTCTTTCTTCGTAAATCCCAGCGCGCCGGCAAACAGTGCGGCGGGCAGTTGCTGAATGCCGGTATTGTATTCCTGAACCGCGTTGTTGAAAAAGCGGCGGCTGGCGGCGAGCTTGTTTTCGATATCGGACAGCTCGGTCTGCAATTGCTGGAAATTGGTGTTGGCCTTCAGATCCGGATAGGCCTCTGACAGTGCGATCAGCCGGCCGAGCGCGGCACCAAGCTGGCCTTCGGCGGCGGAGACTTGCGCCGGTCCCTGCGCGGACATCGCCGCGTTGCGCGCCTTCACCACGTCTTCCAGCGTCCCCTTTTCGTGGGTGGCGTAGCCTTTGACGGTCTCGACCAGGTTCGGAATCAGGTCGTGGCGCTGCTTGAGCTGCACGTCGATGTCGGCGAAGGCCTGAGAGACCCGCTGTGCCAGCGCGACCAGGCGGTTGTAGGCGCCAAAGACAAACAGGGCGATGACGACGATAACACCGAGTAAAATCCAGCCGGACGACATGAGGGAAACTCCTTGAGGACAACGAATGCGCGCACCGTAGACCAAAAACCGCCCGTACGGCAGGGGCCGCACGGCGGGGCTGGTTCTATTTGGTCGCGCTCAAGGAGCGATGGTTCAAATCTTGGCAGATAATTAGATTGTCGCGAACTCTCGTTCGTCATGCCCGCGCTTGTCGCGGGCATCCACGTCTTTCTTTGCGATATCCAAGACGTGGATGGCCGGGACAAGCCCGGCCATGACGACTGGGGATAGTCTTGGCTGTCCATAGGACGCTTTGATAGCCGCTCAAGGCTTGGCGATATGCCACGCACCGTTCAGGAAGCCATCGCCGGTGGTATCGCCGGGCTTGGTGTCCTTGGCAAAGGTATAGAGCGGCTTGCCCTTGAGCGCCCACATCTTGCTGCCGTCGTCGCGGGCGACGATGGTCCAGTCACCTGACGCCTTGGCGTCGGCTGCGGCCATCAGCGGTGGCCAGTTGGTCGCGCAGGGACCGTTGCAGACCGACTTGCCGCCGGCATCCTTGTCGAACGTATAGAGCGTCATGCCCTTGGTATCGACATAGGCCTTGCCCTTCGCGGTGTCGGCGACCTTCGCCGCCTGTGCGAAGGCCGCAGTCGATGCGAGCATGAGAGAGACAGCCGCAACCGCGGCGAATGTTTTGGACATCGCAGTTTTACTCCTGATGAATTTCGGTCGGACGCGAAAGCGTCATCAGGAAAAACTCCGGCCTGTGCGAATTATTCCGTCGCGCTATCTGGTCCACGAAAAATAGCGTCGCCCCAGCTCCATTTTTTCGCGCGCTTGTATGCGGCCTTGTCACGATGTGGGATGCTCGCCGTTTTTATTCCATCGGCGGTACAAATTTTTGCAGTCACCGCGATCTTGGTCGTGAGCGGTTGCGCCAGCACGCGAGCGGGTCTCTGCGCAGGCTTTGTGCGCGACAGAACAACGAAGCTGAATTTTTCATCCTCGTAGGGAAGGTCGGCGCTTTTCAGGTGTTTATGCACGCGCGATCGTTGCAGGCGTTGCGTGAAGTGGCACCAGTCCGGCCTGGTCAGCGGACATTGATCGTCATGCGGGCAGGGGGCGATTGCATGTGCGTCCCTCGCGATCAGCCGCGTGCGCAGATCGATGATGTTCGCATATCCTGCGGGTGTGCCGGGTTCGACGACCAGCAGGGTGTCGCGTGTTTTCGCCCACATCGCGTCGGCCAGCGCTGCGCGCTCGGCCGCGCCGAGTTCGTTGATGACATAACTGGCGACGACAAGATCCGCTTCGGGCGCGGCAGCAAGTGATTTAAGCGCGTCGCCGGAGTCGTAACGCATCGCGCCGAACCGCGCGCGCGATTGCGCCAGATCGGTTGCAAGATCGCGCAGCGCTGCATTGGCATCCAGCAGGGTGAAAGCCTCAAGGGATGCGAAGGATTCGCTCGCGGCCCATGTCGCTGTCCCCGGACCGGCGCCGATGTCGAGCAGGCTTTGCGGGGCGAACTCCGGGTTGACCTCTGCAAGCGCATTAACGCTGGCTGTGATCGCGGCATAGGTCGCCGGCATCCGCGCCAGCGCGTATGCGAGCGCATCCGCAGCCGTTCTGATACGGCCCGAGCCGCCGCCGCTGCGATAGGTCTGTGAGATCGCGTCCGCGCGCTGCGCGGCATCGTTGCGCGACAGACCTTCGGCCTTGCGGGCCAGGGCGGATGTCAGTTCTGAGGGAAGATCAGGGGAGATCACGTCTTCACCCTCCCCTTGAGGGGGAGGGTCGCCTGCGGAAGCAGGCGGGGCGGGGTGCGATGATATGGATGCCTGTCATGAAGCTATTCCGGGTGAGGAGGTCGCTCACCCCATCCCGGTTCGCTACGCTCACCGACCCTCCCCCTCAAGGGGAGGGTTAAGAGATCACGCCACGTTCTGGTCGAGAACCTTCATCGCGCCGTCGAGATCGACCGACACCAGCTGCGACACGCCGCGCTCCGCCATGGTGACGCCGAACAGCCGGTTCATGCGCGCCATGGTGATCGGGTTGTGGGTGATGATGATGAAACGGGTCTCGGTGGACGCCGTCATTTCATGCAGCAGGTTGCAGAACCGCTCGACGTTATGGTCGTCCAGCGGCGCATCGACTTCGTCCAGCACGCAGATCGGCGAAGGATTGGTGAGGAACACCGCAAAGATCAGCGCCAGCGCTGTCAGCGCCTGCTCACCGCCGGAGAGCAGCGACAGCGTCTGCGGCTTCTTGCCGGGCGGCTTGGCAATGATCTCAAGACCGGCTTCGAGCGGATCGTCGCTCTCGATCAGGGTCAGTTCGGCCTGACCGCCGCCGAACAGTTCGGTGAACAGCCGCTTGAAATGAGCGTTGACCGTCTCGAACGAGGTCAGCAGGCGTTCGCGGGCTTCCTTGTTGAGGCTCTGGATGCCGGTACGCAGCTTTTTGATCGCCTCGACCAGATCGTCGCGTTCGGTGGTCAGGGTCAGGTGCTGGGCCTCGACCTCGCGCAGTTCTTCTTCGGCGCGCAGGTTGACAGCGCCGAGACGCTCGCGGTCGCGGCGCAGCTTTTCCAGATCGGTTTCGATGTCGGTGACGGCCGGAAGCTCGGTTTCCGGCGTGATTTCCGCGAGAGCCGCAACACCATGCGGTTCGACTTCGAGCATGTCGCGGATTTCGCGCTCGATATCGTCGAGGCGTCGGCGGGTGCCTTCCATCCGCTCTTCGGAGCGGGCGCAGGCTTCGCGCGATGCGGACAATGCATCGAGCGAGGCGCGGGCGGCACGATCGGTTTCCGCCATCGCGGTTTCGGCCGCGGCCAGCGCATCGGCGGCGGTGCGGCGATCGGCTTCGGCGTATTCGATTTCGCTGATCAGCGCGTTGCGCTTCTCGGCAAACACTTCCGGTGCGTTTTCAAGCTCGGCGCGCTCGGTCTTGACCTCGACGATACGGGTCTCGACGGTGGCGATCTGCGAGGCGGCATTTTCCTTGCGGCTCTGCCATTCGTTGCGTTCGGCGACAATCGCCTGCACGCGGCGGTCGGCGAGCTCGGCTTCGCGCGCCAGTGCCTGCGCCTCGGCGCGGACCTGTGCCGCGAGACGGCGGTGGCCGTCCATGTCGGCGCGCACAGTCGCGAGCTTTTCCTCGTTCTCGGCGCTCGACGGCAGTTCGCTTAACGACTCGGTGGCGGTCTCGTGTGCGCCATGCGCTTCGGCGCGATCTGCCGCGAGGCGGGTGCGCCGCTCGTCCAAGGCAGAGCGGTGCGCGGCATGGCGGTTGATCTCGCGTTCGGCATTCGCATGGCGCTCGCGCGCCGTGTTGGCTTCGCGCTGGGCATTGCGTGCCGCTTCGCGCGCGGTGCTTTCGGCGGCGGAGGCAGCCTTGAGTTCAGCATCGGCGTTTTCCAGCGCCTGACGCTTGGCGACCGCATCGGCGCGCGCCGTTTCGATCTCAGCTTCGATATCGACCAGACGAGCACGCTCGGCGAGCCGCCGTGCAGCACCGGTCGGAGCATGGGCTGCGGCAACAAAGCCGTCCCAGCGCCACAGATCGCCTTCGGGCGAAACCAGCCGCTGGCCGGTCTTGAGCTGTGAGACGAGTTGCACGCCGCGCTCGCGGCTGACGACGCCGATCTGCGCCAGACGCCGCGCCAGTTCAGGCGGCGCGGTGACGTGCGCGGCCAATGCTTCCACACCTGCGGGCAGGGACGGATCGCCGCTGACCGGGCCTACGCTGGCCCAGCGCAGCGGTGCAGATGGATCGACCGGGGCATCGAGGTCGTCGCCCAAGGCTGCGCCCAGCGCCTTCTCGTAACCCTTGGCGACGTTGACGCCGTCGATAATCGGCGGCCACAGGTTCTTGGTTTCGCCGTTGACGATTTTCGAAATCGTCTTGGCTTCTGTCTCCAGCCGCTGCACGCGTTTTTCGGCATCGGCCAGCGGCGCGCGCGAGGCTTCCAGTCTGGCGCGGGCGCTGACATGCGCCGCCTCGCTGGCTTGGGTGGTGGATTCCGAAATCAGCAACGACTCCACGGCCGTTTCCATCGCAGCAGCGAGCATATCGAGATCGCCAAGTCCGCCGGTCTCGGCGGTGAGCTTCTCGACTTCGCTTTCGACGTTGACGATGTCCTGATCGAGCCGCGCGAGGCGGTCGCGATGGGTGCGGACATTGGCTTCGAACTGGTTGCGCCGTGCGGTGAGGTCGGCGAGCGCGGTGGTCAGTTCGGAGAAGGTCCGTTCGGCGGCTGCGAGCGTTGCTTCGGCCTCGCCCACGCGCTCATCGGCGCCACTGCGCTTGTCGACGCGCGACCTGATTTCGTCTTTGAGCAAACCGTCTTCGGACTCGAGCCGGCCCAGCGCGACGTCGGCGTCGGACAACTGCCGCTGCTCGCGCTCGATGTCGGAAGCGAACTGCGTCAAACGCCGGTCGAGTTCGGTGACACGCTCCTTGGCACGCGCTTCCTCGCGGTCGAGCATTTCTCGGGCATTGGTCAGGCGTTGCAATCCGGCGGCGGCGCGGGCTTCGTTCTCGCGCAGGCCGGGCAACTCGGACGCACGGATCGCCTGGATGCGGGCAGCTTCCGCCTGCTGGCGAACGCGTTCGGCCTGTTCGCGTACGTTCAGGTCGTGGGTCTGGCCTGCTTCGGCGACGTCGGCATGCGACTGCAGCCAGCGCAAATGAAACAGCATCGCCTCGGCCTTGCGGACCTTGGCGGCGACTTCGCGATAACGGATCGCCTGACGCGCCTGCTTCTTGAGGCCGTCGATCTGGCTCGCCAGCTGGCCGATAACATCCTCAACGCGGGTGAGGTTGGTCTCGGCAGCCTTGAGCCGCAGTTCGGCTTCGTGACGGCGTGCATGCAGACCGGCGACACCGGCAGCGTCTTCCAGCACGCGGCGGCGCTGGTCGGGGCGCGCCTGAATGATCTCGCCGATCTTGCCCTGGTGAACGAGGGCAGGCGAACGCGCACCGGTCGCGGCGTCCGCAAACAGAATCTGCACGTCGCGCGCGCGCACGTCGCGGCCGTTGATGCGATAGACGGAGCCTGCTTCGCGCTCGATGCGGCGCGAAATTTCCAGGAATTCCTGATCGTTCACCGCCGACGGCGCCGAGCGATCGGAATTGTCGATGGTCATCGCCACTTCGGCGTGATTGCGCGCCGGGCGATTGCCGGAGCCTGCGAAAATCACCGCGTCCATGTCGGATGCGCGCAGCGACTTGTATGATGTTTCGCCCATCGCCCAGCGCAGTGCTTCGACCAGGTTCGATTTGCCGCAACCGTTGGGGCCGACAACGCCGGTCAGGCCCGGTTCGATCAGGAAGTCGGTCGGTTCAACGAAGGACTTGAAGCCGTGAAGGCGAAGACGCGTGAGTTTCATGCAATCGGTGCTCTGTTGGCCGGGCTGAAATTATCAAGCCGGGGCAAGGTCATAGCGGCCCTGTGCCAGTATAGCTGAGTCGCGGAATGCGCCTCGAACTGTCCGCACAATGGCGAGGCTGGCCCCGCAGGGCAACCGGCCCGCAAGGCTTTTCCCAAGAGATTTGAAGGGATTTACAGGGGTTTAGTCGGGATTTCAGTGTGTTTCGGGCGGATCTTTCCGGGAACCGGACCGGTTCCGCTCGAACTGTTTTAGCTCTTGAGCAGCGGCTTGATCATCTTTTCGAAGGCCTCGAACGAGGTCTCGCCCTTCACAGCCGTGCCGTTGACGAAGAAGAACGGTGTCGAATTGACCTTGAGTGTTTTGTAGGCGTGCTCGCGCACATCCAGAATGCCTTTCTGGATTTTCGGATCGTTCTGCACGCACTCCTTGATCATCTGCTCGCTGAAGCCGGCCTGCTTGCCCACGCGATTGATGGTGCCGAGCGCATCCGACGCCAGATCGTTCTGCTGCTTGAACAGAATATCGATGACCGCGAAATATTTCGGCGCATCGTCCTTGGCGACGCAACGCGCCAGTGCGGACGCGGCGAGCGCCACCTGATCGAGCGGGAATTCGCGGAAGATGAAGCGCACCTTGCCGGTATCGACATAGTTGGTCTTGATCTGCGGGAACACGTCCTTGGTGAACGCCGCGCAGTGCGGGCAGGTCATCGAGGCGTATTCAATGATGGTGACGGGCGCGTCTTTCGATCCCAGCGCCATATCGCCGAGCTCGCCGGCCTGGTTGATCTCGGCGGCGGTCTGGGCATGGGCCTGGCCGAAAAGCTGCCATGGCGAAAAGCCGAGTGCGGCGGCAGCGCCGGTGAGAGACAAGGCGGCGGTGAAGGTGCGGCGCGTGATGTTCAACGGTCTGCTCCGGGAAAGTCGTGCGAACGGCGTCGTCACGCCTGATTGGGATTGTTTCGCTAGCTTAAAGCGAGAATTGTGGCAATGCCGGGCCGCAACACGATGTACCGGCAAAACGCTCAATTTCGCTTGATCGACGCGCCGAGCCGCGCCAGCGCCGTGCGCAGATCGTCGTCTTCCACGGTGCCGAGCGAAGCTTCGATCCTGGCGACGGTCGCGGCGTCGGGCTGCTTTCTGGCCTTGCGCGCGGGTTTGCGTGACAGCGGCGCCTGACGCAGCGCGATCCGCCCGACCGCGTTCCAGCCAAGGAAGCGGTTGACCCGTTCCAGAATGACATCCGAGGTGTGCTGGATTTCCAGCGCCATCGGGCCTTCGACCCGCAATATCAGCGTGGCCGGTTCGGGCGGCTGGTTCTCGACGGGGCGGGGCCACTGGATTTTCAACGGTTCCGAATGGGCCGCAACATTGGCTCCTGCAATCTCCGCCCATCGCGTCACCAGTTCGCGCGAGGCAAAGCCCTGCTTGGCAAAGGCGTCGTTGATCGCACTGCCGAGCAGTGCGGATAACGGCTTGGCGTGGATGCGACCGGGCTTGTTCATATGCGGTTGTGATCGGTACATAGTGAGCCATGACCTTATCAGGTGCCGCCGCGCGGCGAAAGAAATCTCCGGAACTGAGCGAAGCAGATCGCCCGGCGCTGCTGCTTGCCTGGTACGACCGGCATCAGCGGCAATTGCCGTGGCGCGCGTTGCCGGGCCGCGCGAGCGATCCTTACCGGGTGTGGCTGTCGGAAATCATGTTGCAGCAAACCACCGTGAAAGCGGTCGGACCGTATTTCGAGAAGTTCACCGCGCGCTGGCCTACCGTTGCGGCGCTGGGGTCGGCTTCGCTCGACGATGTGCTGCGGATGTGGGCGGGGCTCGGTTACTATTCGCGCGCGCGCAATCTTCACGCCTGCGCGGTGACCGTGCTGCGCGAACACGGCGGCGCGTTTCCCGACACTGAAGACGGATTGCGCACGCTGCCGGGCATCGGGCCTTATACGGCGGCGGCCATCGCCGCGATTGCGTTCGGCCGGCAAACCATGCCGGTGGACGGTAATATCGAACGCGTGGTGTCGCGGTTGTTCGCGGTGGAAGAGGCGCTGCCGAAATCCAAGCCGCAGATTCAGCAACTGGCCGCGACGCTGCTGTGGGATTTCCGCGCGGGCGACAGCGCGCAGGCGCTGATGGATCTCGGCGCGACGATCTGCACGCCGAAGAAGCCGGCCTGCGCGCTGTGTCCGCTCAATGACAATTGCGCCGCGCTTATCCGCGGCGATCAGGAGACATTTCCGCGCAAGGCGCCGAAAAAGACCGGCGTGCTGCGGCGTGGTGCTGCGTTCGTCGTCACGCGCGGCAACGAGTTGCTGGTTCGCACGCGGGGCGAAAAGGGATTGCTTGGCGGCATGACCGAAGTGCCGACGTCCGAATGGCTGGCCGGCCACGACGACAAGGCGGCACGCAAGCAGGCCCCGGTGCTGGTTGTGTCACGCTGGCATCGCAAGGCGGGCGTGGTGACGCATGTGTTCACGCATTTCCCACTGGAGCTTGTGGTCTACACCGCGAGCGTCCCCGCACGCACCCGCGCGCCGGACGGGATGCGCTGGGTGCCCATCGCGACGCTGAAGGATGAAGCCCTGCCGAACGTGATGCGCAAGGTGATCGCGCATGGGCTGGGCGACTGATGCGCCGCACGGCTGTGAACCTGCAATCTAGAACTTTGCGAGCCTCGGAATGAAGGTCAGGACTATCCCAAAAGCTAGCGTGCGTTTGTCATCCGATGCGATCGGAGGCACAGTTGCAGATGCGGGTAATTGCTTCACCGCATGCAGGATCAGCACCATGCAAACCGCCCAGTTGGACAGCCAGCGCGGATAGTCAAACACTGTCACGAATATGACGAGGTAACCAAGGGTTATTGCGGTGATAGCGGCAAGCAACAGCCGACGATGTAGTTGTGAATCCAGCGCGCGGACCGAATCCCGGAAGTAACGGATCAGCGGTATATGAAGTGCAAACAGTGCGATGTTGAACGGAAGCACCTTTAGATTGGTCGGCAACATGATCCATGTGTCGCGGGCTTCTTCGGATGCGGTTCTGAACCAGACATAGGCATAGGTTAGCGGCGCAGCCTTTTCACCGCCAGCGCCGACGCGACTTAGGATGTGGCGTTCAAATTCCTGCTGAGAGACATCGATATTGCCAGAGAACTGCATCGCTACGAAGGCCGCGGCGATGCCGCAGGCCAATGTGAATCCGGCGGCAATTTTCGTCACCGTGACCTTTTTAACGAGATAGTAACGCATCACAACGATGGCTGCGATAGTCGGAATGTAGAGCAGCATGTGAATGTGATGGATCAGTACGAGGAAGATGGATGCTGCCGCTGCAAATGCCACGAAGGCAAACGATCGTGCCGGCAGCAGAAGCACGATGATCGCGAGTATGCACCCGTAGATGTCGAAATAGCCTATCGTTTGAACGAAGCTTTTGAAGAATAGCGGGGAGCCTACGATGAACACGAGCAGCGGTGCGGTTGCATTCGAAAAGCCGAAGGTCTTGCGAAACAAACGCAGATAAAGTGCGAAGGTGATGACAATAATCGCGCTGCCGAGCGCGAACACCATCCACACCGGAACCCTTTCCATGAATTGAGATATCAGCGCGCCAATAAAGGCGCGCTTGGTGAGTCCGAAATGATAGTCAACGAGAAGATGGATGTAAGGATAGGGTGGGTTGTCGCGGATGGCTTTGTAGATCAAATAGCCAGCAAGAAAGGCTATGTTGATTACGATCAATCGTTTCCAGTGCTTCGCTAAAGAGTCTGACATAAAATTCCTGTGCTGAAATTCCGCAGGTTTACCCCGCGCTCGACATTGCCGGTGTCTCTGGCCTCGGCACAATCGGCGGTTTGGCGTTGAGCGCATCGACCTGGAATCCTGCCACGCGCTTGTAGGTGTTGGCGACGTCTTCCAGCTCTTGCTGCGACATCACGTCGGTCACGACATTGAAGCCGTTTGGCGCGCGCTCCTCGACCAGCTGCATCACCTGCTCGGGTCCGTTGCGGCGGTTGAGTTTGACGAGTTCGGTGGTGGCCGGGCGGCGTTCGGCTTCATAGGCAGCAAGCGCCTCCGGCGTTTCGCCGTGGTTCAATATTTCCCGCGTGATGACGCGTGCGTCGAGAATGGCCTGCGACGCGCCGTTCGAGCCGATCGGATACATCGGGTGCGCGGCATCGCCCATCAGCGTCACGTTCCCGAAAGTCCAGCGGTCCACAGGATCGCGATCCACCAGCGGATATTCGTAGGCGTGCGGGCAGTTGCGGATCAGGCCGGGCACATCGAGCCAGTCGAATTGCCAGTCCTCGAACCACGGCAGGAATTCGTCGAGCTTGGCGGTGCGGTTATAATCCTCGCGCCGCCATGAATAGGTCGGCGGCAGCAGACGTTCGGCGATCCAGTTGACGCGGAATTTTCCGTCGCGCGTCGGTGTGTTCGAAATCGGATAACAAACGAATTTCAGAACCTCGTGACCCGCCATGATCATGGTTCGGCCGGACAGAAAAGCGTCGGTCTCGGTGATGCCGCGCCAGAGGATGCGGCCGTTCCAGATCGGCGGACCTTCGTCCGGATAAAGTTTGCCACGCACGGCGGAGTGCACGCCGTCTGCGGCAATCAACAGTGTGCCGTCGTGGGTGCCTGCATCCTCGCCGGTCGCCTTGTCGATGAAGCGTACCGAGACGCCGTCCGGCGTATCGGTAAAGTTCGCAAGGTGATGGCTGTTGAGCAGATTGTCGGCGCCGAGACGTTCGATCACGGTATCGAGCAGGATCTGATGCAGTGTGCCGCGATGAATCGAGAATTGCGGCCACTTGTATCCGGCTTCAAGTCCGCGCGGCTCGCTCCAGATCGGTTTGCCCTGCTTGGAGAAGTAGGACAGTTCCTTGGTCCGGACGCCGGCTGCGTCAAGCTTGTCGAGCAGGCCGAGTTCGATCAGTTCGCGCACCGCATGCGGCAGCACGTTGATGCCGACGCCGAGCGGTTTAAGTTCCGGCACGCTTTCAAAGACGCGGCACGGAATGCCGATCTGATGAAGGCTGAGCGCGAGCGTGAGCCCGCCGATCCCGCCGCCTGCGATGAGAATGGTCATGATGGACGCTCCCGAATTTGGAAGTGTCATGACATAAGACAGGTAGCGGGGGCAATTGCGAAAGGCGGCAACAGCCGTCAAGCCAATATCCTGGACCAGTGCGGCCCAGGATATTGCGGTTATCTAGCGACGTTGCGGCGCCCGACGTCAGGTGAAAAGCAAGCCCACATCCGACGCATGCTGGACACCGAGCAGCTTGATCGCGGCGTCGGCGACAAGACTGCCGCTGCCATTGTCAAAAGCGATGATGAGATTGTTCTGACCGCCGACAATCTCCTCGAAATATCTCACGCTCGACTGAGCAATGCCATGCAGTTCGAGCACGTCGCCCTCGAGCTTGTTGTAGTCGGTGATCACGTCAACGCCATCATAGACGCCGGCGATCTTGTTGTAGATGAAAACGTCAGGGGCACCGTCGCTGACACCGACCTTGAATGACTGGTCATAGACATTCGTGGTACTCAGCCCGACGGGAAGCAACGTCGCGTCTGGATTGCCGCCCGTGAGAATATCTCCGGCGACGAAGGTGAAAGAGTCGGTCGTTTTCGTCGCGATGGTGTCGAAGGCGGGAAGCGGCGCCGCATTCGTTTGAGCGGAGTGCGCGGGGTCGTTCAGTATGGCGGCATCGTCGGGATTGTTCGGGTCAAGGTCGCCGAGGAAAACGTAGACCTTGGCATTCGCGTAGTTCGGATCGTCCTTGATCTCGACAGCGAATTGCGTGTGGTAGCCGTCATCGAGATTTGTCGAGTATTTGTAGAGAAGGTCTGCGAGCGTTGCGTTGCCGACGCCGCCTTTGTAGACCGCGACTGTGACCTCGGTCGACAGCGTATGTTCTCCGGGGCCGCTTCCCGAACCGGTGCCGGGGTCGGCCGTGTCGGTCAGCTTGACGTCAAACACCTCGTACACCTTCCCGGAGTCGACTAGGAAACTCGGTGGGCTGGTGTTGAGAACCTTGTCGGTCGGTTGAGTTGTATCGTTGGAGTCTTTTGGCAAATCGGCGAGTGTGCCGTCGTAGACGTGAACACCGTCCTTGAGCGTAACACCACCGGTGGTGGCCTGGAATTCGCCGCGATCGGTCCCGCCGATGATCTTGTCCGGGCCATTGCCGCCGAAAATCTGATCGTTGTCGGCATCGCCGAAAACCTGATCGGGACCGTTCTCGCCGAATATGATGTCGTCGCCCTTGCCGCCGTGCGCGATATCCGAACCGTTGCCGGAAAAGAGCAGGTCGTCCCAATTGCCGCCGGTGATGTTGTCCTTGCCGTTGCCGGTAACGATGATACCTGCCATTTCCTGTCGGCCGATGACGGTTTCATCCATGCCGCCGTTCACGCCAAAAAAAACATACTGATAGTCGTTGAGAACGGCCTGCGTGAGTCCTGTTTCCGTCAGATTAATCTGTCCGGTGAGGTTCGTGAATCCAGCGCTGCCGAAGTCCGCATAGAATGGATCGTTATGATCCGCGTCCAGATCCCAACTCGTCTTCGGGGGCGTCGTTGGCGGACGAATATTCGTCACAGATGGCTTTGCCATGAAAATAATCCTTTTGAACTAATGACGGACCGGCATTCTCTCGAAAAAAGAAGCGAGAGCAGGAGGGGCAAATGCCCACGTTCAAAGTGATTTTTCTAAAACTAGAGTAATAATTTACCAATACTTAATGGGAGTCAAATGCGCGTAGACTGCTTATGCTGCGATGCGGTGCGAATTTGAGCAGTCAGGAAATCCTGTGAGTCTGCTGGCGTTAGTTTGTCCGCCGCTTCGGCTGCTGCATCTCGCGTCCGATTCCAAGCATGATGGTCCTTAGCCAGATCGAGCCGGGGTCCATCTGCGCGCGGGTCGGATAGAACATGAACTGCTCGTCGATCCCCGGATCGATGGGCGGCTCAACGGTGACCAGCGACAATTGTTTCGACAGCGCGGCAATCAGGCGGCGCGGCATGAACGCCACCAGGTTGGTTCTCGCGACGACATGTAGCGCCTCGATATAGCTTGGCACCACCAGCGCGATTTGCCGCTGCAACTTTTTCGTGTGCAGCCATGTGTCGATCAGGTCTTCGCTCTGGCCGCGATTGACAACCGCGACATGCCGCGCCCTGAAGAACGTATCCTTATTTTTCAGCCGCGCCCCGGCCGGGTGTCCCTTGCGCACCGCCAGCGCGTCGGCGTCGGTGTAGAGCAGTTGCCGGTGAAACCCTTTGAAGGCGTCGCCGATGCTGATCACTATATCGATGGTGCGGGCGAACTCGGCATGGAATATCGCAGGCCCGCGCCACGGCACGACTTCGATCCGCACATGCGGAGCGACGGTGTCCAGCCGTTTCATCAGCGGCGGCATCAAAAGTTCGACGGCCAGATCCGGCATCATCAGGCGAAACCGCCGTTCGCTGCGCGCTGCATCGAAGTCGTCCGGCATGAACAGGCCGCGCACCTGATCGAGCGCCTGCGCCAGCGGCGCGCGTAACGCCTGCGCGCGGGGCGTCAACTCCATGCGCGCGCCTGCGCGTACCAATAGCGGATCGTCGAGGACGTCGCGCAGCCGCCGCAATGCGTGGCTGGCGGCCGGTTGCGACAGGCCGATCCGCATCGCCGCGCGGCCGACATTGGCTTCGAGCAGCAGCGCGTCGAGGGCGACCAGCAGGTTGAGGTCAAGCAAAGCTAAATTCATGCAATGAATATATATCATACGAAGCATCGATTGGAAGAATATCGATGATCGCCCCATGATCCGTCCATCCACTTCAAGCAAAGGACGAAACACATGAGTGCCGAAGCCAACAAGAAACTGATCCAGCAGGTTTTCACCGATTCAGCCAGCCGCAGCGGAACCACGTTCCTCGATCACCTCGCGGACGACGCTGTCTGGGTCCAGACCGGACAATGCTCCTGGTCACGAACCTTCACCGGTAAGGACGAGATCACCAACGGCCTGCTCGGTTATTTGCGGACCCTGCTGACCGATCGTCCGCGAACGGTTGCCTTCAATTTCATTGCCGAGGGCGACTTTGTCGTGGTCGAGGCCAAGGGCGACAACGTCACCAAATCCGGCGAGCGCTACGACAACGAATACTGCATGGTCTGGCGCGTCGAGAACGGCAGGATCAAACAGATCAAGGAGTACTGCGACTCGGCGCTGGTCGAGCGCGTACTTGGTGCGTTTCCAAAAACTGGATTGCGCGCAGCGGTCTGATGTAAAATAAAAAGGCCGCCCCAAGCCGGGGCGGCCTTCGCTTATTCATGGATGAGGCGGATCAAGCTGCCTTGGTGGCGAGGTGCTTGAACATATTGGCGCGCGCCTCGTCGTCCATTTCGGCCTTCCACTTGAACTTGTCTTTCAGCGCAATCGCCCTTGCGACCGCTGGACGCGCTGAGACCTCGTCATGCAGGCGCTTGACGTGCGGGAATTTCGCGAAGGCCTCGTCGCCGAGAATGAAGTTCGTCATCCGCACCCAGCCCCACACGTCCATATCGACAATGCTGTAGCTGTCGCCGACCATGTACTGGCGATTGGCAAGCCGGTCGTTCAGGACGCCGAGATGGCGCTGTGCTTCGAACTGATAACGATTATGGGCGTAGTCGATCTTCTCAGGCGCGAAGTGCTTGAAGTGAACGGCCTGACCGAAGAAGGGACCGACGCCGGTGGCGACGAACATCAGCCACGACAGCAGTTCTGCGCGGTTGGCCGGCAGGAACTTGCCGGTTTTCTCGGCGAGATAGAGCAGGATGGCATTGCTGTCGAAAACAATCGTGCCGTTGTCGTCGATGGCAGGAACCTTGCCGTTCGGATTGACGGCGAGATAGTCCGCCTTGAACTGGTCGCCGGTGCGGGTATCGACGGGAACCGGCTCGTAGGCGAGGCCGGCTTCCTCGAGGAACAGCGCGACCTTGGTCGGGTTCGGCGACCCGTTGAAATAGAATTTCAGCATGAAATCTCCCTTCTCTTGTTCTTGAAAGTATCGGTACCGCAGCTGGGCATCGTGCGGGTCGCGCGTTTTGTGCGTCGAACCGGGGATGGGTGCAAGCGACGAGTTTGTGAACGGCTGCGCAAGATTGCCCAGCCGTCCGCCAGATCTGATTTTTTCAGGAAAGCGTTAGCCCGCCGCCATCTCGCTGCGGATTTCGGCGCGCAGTTCATCGATCAGCCGCAGACCTTTTTTGGTCTCGACGTGCCAGAAGGTCCAGCCGTTGCAGGCCTCGGCCCCTTGCGCCAGCGCGCCCATGCGGTGGATCGAGCCGACCTTGTCGCCGAGCATGATCGCGCCATCGGCACGCACCAGCGCGCCGTGCTTCTTCTTGGAATCGACCAGCTTGGTGCCGGGCAGGATCATGCCGCGCTCGACCAGTTCGGAGAACGCGACGCGCGGCGCACCGCGCGCGGTCATAAACGGTGCCAATGTGGCTTCGGGCAGCGGCTCGATGGCGGCGATGCGGGCTTCGGCGGCCTTGGCGTAAGTCTTGTCGCGCTCGAAGCCGATATAGCTGCGGCCGAGACGCTTGGCGACAGCACCGGTGGTGCCGGTACCGTTGAACGGATCGATCACGAGATCGCCGGGCTTCGACGACGACAGCAGCACGCGCGCCAGCAGGCCTTCGGGCTTCTGGGTCGGATGAACCTTCTTGCCATCGCCGCCCTTGAGGCGCTCGTCGCCGGTGCAAAGCGGGATCAGCCAGTCGGAACGCGCCTGAACGTCTTCGTTGGCGGCCTTCAACGCTTCGTAGTTGAAGGTATAGCCTTTGGCGTTTTCGTCACGCGCCGCCCAGATCATCGTTTCATGTGCGTTGGTGAAACGGCGGCCGCGGAAATTCGGCATCGGGTTGGACTTGCGCCACACGATGTCATTGAGAACCCAGAAGCCGAGGTCCTGCATGATCGCGCCGACGCGGAAAATGTTGTGATAGGAGCCGATCACCCAGATCGTCGCCGACGGTTTCATGATGCGGCGGGCCGCAAGCAGCCAGGCGCGCGTGAAATCGTCATAAGCGGCGAACGACGAGAACTTGTCCCAGTCGTTATTGACCGCATCGACATGCGATTCGTCGGGACGCTTGAGATCGCCCTTCAGTTGCAGATTGTACGGAGGATCCGCAAACACCAGATCGACCGATCCGGCTTGCATCTTCGACATCTCCGCGACGCAATCGCCAAGGACGATATGCGAACTCGGGGCATTTTCAAATTGAGTGCGGGGCGCCTTTGCAGACGCCCCGCGACGCGACACTACCATGACTCAAAACCTGACTCAGGCGACGCAGTCGGCGACGCGGGACTAACAAATCCGACTGTCATCACCATGAATGGCCAAGGTAAAAATCGGCTTAATCGAAAACAGGTTTGTCACGATTCCGAAAATTGAATCGGAAATCTCGTTCGCATGACGGATCGCAAACGCACGCTGCGCGTTGAGCAGTGCTGCCGGTGGCTGGAATGGCTGATACCGCAGGCTTTCCCGGTGAAATTCAGCCCGCATTCATGTCGCGCGGTCGAAACACGGTGAAACGCCGCATGAGGCCATGCAACGCCACACTAGGCAATTTTTGCCGGGCAATGTATGAATCGTTAACAGGACTTTGCGGCTCCCACGCGTTGCCATCATGACGCGCCCGCCGGTTGAGGAGATTTCCGATGCGTTACGATGATTTCCGCCGCAGCGACAACATCGACGATCGCCGCGACGACAGCGGCGGCGGCATGGGCGGCGGAGGTTTCGGATTTCCGATGGGCGGAGGCGGCGGCCTCGGCATCGGCACTGTGATCGTGCTCGGCCTGATCGGCTGGGCGGTCGGCATCGACCCGCGCATCCTGATCGGCGGCGCCGAAATCCTGACCGGCGGCCAGCAGCAGGCGCCGTCCTACCAAACCGATCGCAAGACGGGACCGGCCAAGGCCGGTGCGCCGTCCGATGAGATGGGCAGCATGATCGCCGGCGTGCTCGGCGAAATCGACGATCGCTGGAGCGAAATCTTTTCGGCGAGCGGCCAGACCTATCGCGGCCCGCGCATCGTTCTGTTCCGCAACGTCACCAACGGTGGACGCTGTGGCAGGGCGCAGTCGGCGATGGGCCCGTTCTATTGTCCGCCCGACAAGCAGATTTTCCTCGACACCGGATTCTTCCGCGAGATCGAAACCAAATTCCGTGGCTGCTCCGGCAGCGCGTGCAAGTTCACAGCGGCTTACATCATCGCGCATGAAGCCGGTCACCACATCCAGAATCTGCTCGGCATCCTTCCCAAGGCGACGCAGATGCAGCAGCAGGCCAGCAGCAAGGCCGAGGCGAACGCTATACAGGTGCGGGTCGAGTTGCAGGCCGATTGCCTGTCCGGTGTCTGGGTCAATCGCGAAGAAAAGAAGCGGCCCGGTTTCCTCGAAGCCGGTGACATCGATGCCGCGCTGCAGACGGCCTCGGCCATCGGCGACGACACCTTGCAGCGGCAATCGACAGGCCGTGTCGTGCCGGACTCGTTCACCCATGGCTCTGCCGCGCAGCGCAAGCGCTGGTTCATGACCGGCTATCAGCAGGGCACGGTGCAGTCCTGCAACACGTTTGCATCCGGCGTACAGCTCTAGCCGCCGTGTCCGCCGGTCCTGAAACAGCGCCGTTCGTCCCGCTTAACATCGCGGTGCTGACCGTTTCCGATACGCGTTCGCTGGCCGATGATAAATCCGGCTCGGTGCTGGCGGATCGGCTTACCGTGGCGGGGCATCATCTCGCCGCGCGCGACATCGTCACCGACGACGTCGATGCGATCCGCGCGAAACTGAAAGCGTGGATCGCCGATCCGGGCGTAGACGTGGTGATTACCACCGGCGGCACCGGGTTCACCGGCCGCGATGTAACGCCGGAAGCGGTGGAGCCGCTGTTTGAGAAACGCATGGACGGTTTCTCCATCGCGTTTCACATGCTCAGTCATGCCAAGATCGGTATGTCGACAATTCAAAGCCGCGCCACCGCCGGCGTCGCCGGTGCGACATTCATCTTCTGCCTGCCGGGTTCGCCGGGGGCATGCAAGGACGGCTGGGACGGCATTCTCGCGCATCAGCTCGATTATCGCACCAAGCCGTGCAACTTCGTCGAGATCATGCCGCGGCTGGACGAACACCTGAAGCGCGGCAAGGCGAAGGCCTGACGCATCAGAGTTTGCGGCGTGCCGCGAGTTCTACAAACAGTGTTGCGATGAAATCGCGCAGCTTGCGCCAGATGTCGCGCCGCGCTTCGAGGCGAAGCCGTTTGGCATCGAGTTTGTGAAACGCGATGAGATCCGGCGTGGCGCGCCGCGCTGTTTCGCGACGCGGGGACATCACAACGCGCGCTCCCACGTTTCGCCTATCAGGTCTTGGCCGAAGCTGTGATGCGGGTCGGTCGCCGTTTGCACGAAACCGGCGTTCTGATAGATCCCGCGCGCGGCCAACAGCATGCTCTGCGTCCACAGCGTGATCTTGCGGTAGCCGCATTCACGCGCGAAGGCGATGCATTCATCGACCAGCCGCTTGCCGATCCCCAGACCCCGGCCTGCCGGATCGATCAGCAGCAGGCGAATCTTTGCAACGTCGTCGGACTGCTTCACCAGAAACACCGATCCAACTTGCCGGCCATCGATCTCGGCGATCCAGCAGCGTTCACGCGCCGGATCGAACTCCTTCAGGAACTGCGCAACGATTTCGGCGCACAACCCCTCGAAGGAAATGTCCCAGCCGAATTCGCGCGCATAAAGCGCGCCGTGCTGCTGGACGATCCATCCCATGTCGCCGGGCCGGTGGGTGCGAAGCGTAACTTCGGGGCGTGTGTCCGCGTCTCCAAGCAGCCGCTCGATGGTTGTCATGGCCTCCACAAGACGCTGCCCGCCATCGCCCGGCAGTTGCTCAACCACTTTGCCGACTTCCTGACGCGACGCGCGTTCGAGGCGGCCGAAAGCCTGCTTGCCCTTGGCAGTAAGCGCGAGCTCGAACTGTCTGCGATCGGACGAGACTGGTTTGCGCGTAATCAGTCCTTGTTCGGTAAAGGCCTGAACGATCCGGCTGAGATAGCCGGGATCGAGCCCGAGTTCAGAGCCGATCTGCTTGGCGAGGGCACGATCCCGATGCGCGAGTTCGAACAGCACGCGGGCTTCGGTCAGCGTGAAGGGGCTTTCCAGCAGGTGCTGCTCGAGCACGCCGATCTTGCGGGTGTAGAACCGGTTGAACCGCCGGACCGCTTCGATCCGCTTGTCCTTGCCGTCTTTGGAAGATGCGCCCATGGGCGAACGGTGCCTCGTCTTAGTCTGACGGGCATATTCAAGATTTTGTTGACGCAGTCAAGTATAATTGTTGACGGGGTCAACTAACGTCAGGCCGCAACGAATATCCGCGTTCGCAGCACCGCGCGGCCGGTGCGGCCCAGCTTCGAGATCAGTTTGGCTTCGGCCCGGCGCGCGGCGGGGGCATAACCGCCGACCCGCTCATAATGATCGCGGGAAATCAGCAGGCCCTGATCGGCGGACGGGCCGGAGATAAAGCGTGCGAGCGATTTGACGCCGTCACGCATGGTGGCGTCTTCATAGGGCGAGCGCGCGTAGCGAAAGATGCCGGCGCGCTGGCGGCCGCTTAAGGAAACGCCCTGAATGAACTGGGTGGTTTCATCGATCCACCCCGAATCGAGCACGGCGCCGGGCAGCAGGAACAGCAGCCATGGCGAGCGGCTTTGCTGCGCACCTGTCGCAAGGGCTGCGGCCCGCGAGCCTTCGAACTTCAGGAAGTTGCAGCCTGCGATGTCTGCGACACGCTCGATCTCGTCGGATGCTGCGCGATCCACCAGCACCACGTCACGAACCAGCCCGGCCGCGGCGCCCGGTACGAGGGCCGCAAGGGTGGCAACAACGGGCTGCTCGACACCTTCTGTGGGAATGACAACGCTGATCATGATCGGTGTTTGAAATGCGTATCCGCAAATGCTTGATCCGAAACCGTTATCATCTTGTCACACACAGAACACCCCGTCAGGTGCAGCTTTTTGCGGCATTCATTAACGGCGAGCCATTCTGGAAAGCGTTAGTGAGCCCGTCAGCCGAGGTGGCAACATTCAAAAAGAAACTGGGGAGGCTGCTCCTGAAGTTCTTGTTTTGTTCTCATGCGGTGTTATGTTCATTTCATGAGCCATGCATCCCATGCCCTCAGGCACTCGCCGGTGACCGCCCCCCAATCCCCAGTCCAAGGGCCGGCGGGTTCTCCTTCTCCTTTTGCCGAAATCGAAGTTGCGATCGACCGCCAGCGGCGCAGAGGCCGCGGAGCGCAATCCAACAGCAGCGGACGTTTCGAGGCCGAGGCCCGCGTCACCTTTGACGACGGCTGGCAGAGCCTCGAAGAGCTTCCGCCGTTTAAAACCACTGTCGCGCTCGATACCGCGCGCAAGGTCATCACCCGCAACGACTCGCCCGACATCGGCTTCGACCGCTCGATCAATCCCTATCGCGGCTGCGAGCACGGCTGCGTTTACTGTTTCGCGCGCCCGACCCACGCCTATCTAGGGCTGTCCCCCGGTCTCGATTTCGAATCCAGATTGTTCGCCAAGCCCGACGCGCCGGAACTGCTGGAAAAAGAACTGGCCGCGCCCGGTTACGAGCCGCGCATGATCGCCATCGGCACCAACACCGATCCGTATCAGCCGATCGAGCGCGAACACAAAATCATGCGCGGCATTCTCGAAGTGCTCGAGCGCACCGGACATCCCGTCGGCATCGTCACCAAATCGGCGCTGGTGACACGCGACATCGACATTCTCGCGCGAATGGCGAAGCGCAATCTCGCCAAGGTTGCGATTTCCGTAACGTCGCTCGATCCGAAACTCGCGCGCACCATGGAGCCACGCGCGGCCACTCCGCCGAAACGGCTCGAAGCGCTGCGTCAACTCGCCGACGCCGGTATTCCGACCACGGTGATGGTGGCACCCGTGATCCCGGCGCTGAACGATTCCGAGATCGAGCGTATTCTCGATGCTGCTGCCCATGCCGGTGTCAAGGAAGCGAGTTACGTGCTGCTGCGGCTTCCTCTTGAAGTGCGCGATCTGTTTCGCGAATGGCTGATGGCGAACTACCCGGACCGGTATCGTCACGTCTTCACCCTGATCCGCGACATGCGTGATGGCCGCGATTACGACTCGCAATGGGGTACGCGCATGAAAGGCACCGGGCCGATGGCCTGGATGATCGGGCGGCGTTTTGAGATCGCCTGCGAGAAACTCGGCCTCAACAAGCGGCGCTCAAAGCTGACGACCAGCCACTTCGCGCGGCCCAAGCGCGGCAATGAGCAACTGGATCTGTTCTAGTGCGCTGAATAGCGGGCACGGCTGAAAATTGCGACTTGCGAGGCCGTTCGCGTATCCGCAGCATCGCCGGATGATTCGAAACAAATCCCCTGCGGTTCCAGCGGCTGCAAAGAAAGCCAGGCGAGCCATCGTCGCGCCGAGTTTCAGCCGCGAGCGTGCGCTGATCAAGCGCGGCATCTGGCCGGTGGCGGGTT
>Ga0315336_1000902_pt1 | contig 67033 bp, 56 predicted proteins | sample ASW5metaG_FD_204512 | JGI IMG/M metagenome (GOLD analysis project Ga0315336, IMG submission 204512) | Ammonia-oxidizing marine archaeal communities from Monterey Bay, California, United States - ASW #5 | ecosystem: Environmental > Aquatic > Marine > Intertidal zone | place: USA: California... | reverse complement strand
GGATCCCTCGACAATGCCGCGCGCTCAGATGGCACCAGCAACGTAGCCGAGGTCGCCCACGACGCGGCCTTCCTGCTCGACGACGGCTCGATCTCGCTTTGGTTCAATGCCGACCGGGTCGACCAGACCCAAGGGCTGATTACCAAGGATGCCTATGGCAACGGCACCGGTGGCCACTTTCGCATCATCCTGCGCGCCGACGGCGTCCTGAACACCCGCATTCAAACCACGTCGACTTCGCACTCGATCCAAAGTTCCGCCGGCGCCGTCGACGCCGATCAATGGCATCATGTGGTCTTGAACTTCGGCAGCGGCGGCCTCGCGCTCTATCTCGACGGTCAGTTGGTCGGCAGCAACGGCTACACCGGCGGCCTCGGCGCCACCTCGGGCGGCGCCGGCAATTTGGAACCGTTTACGCTCGGTTCCAACCAAGGCCTGAGCAGCGCCCAGAGCAGTGACGGCGAAAACGGCTTCCTGCATGGTGTGCTCGACGAAGTGTCGCTGTTCGGCCAGGCGTTGAGCGCCCAGGAAATCGCCGAGCTCCATGACCTCGGCATCAACGGCCCGCCGACCACGCCACCGGTGGCCGGCGCCGACAGCGCGGCCACGGACGAAGACACCAGTGTCGCAATCGACGTGCTGGCAAACGACAGCGACTCCGACGGCGGGACACTGAGTGTCGATAGCGTCGACACCGGTGCCACAGCCGGTCTGGTCACCAACAACAATACCGGTGTCACCTATGACCCGAACGGCCAGTTCGAGTATTTGGACCAAGGCGAGAGCGCCACCGACACATTCACCTACACCACGGCCGACGGCCAAGGCGGCAGCGACACGGCGACCGTGACGGTCACCATCACCGGCGCAGACGACGCACCGATCGCCGTCGATGACGGCCCGTTCAATACCGGCGAAGGCACCCAGATCGTCATCCCGGTGCTGGCCAACGACAGCGACCCCGACGACAGCCTGACCGTGACAGACACGACCGACGGCGGTAATGGCACGGTGGCGACCAACGGCACCACGGTGACCTACAGTCCGAACGGCGGCTTCACCGGCACTGACAGCTTTACCTACACAATCGACGACGGCGCCGGTACGACCGACAGCGCCACGGTCACGGTCACTGTCGGCGCACCGGCGATCAGCCCGGATGACCTGGCGGGCCTGGCGCTTTGGCTCGATGCCGCCGACACAGGATCGCTGACCACTTCGGGCGCCAGCGTCAGCGCCTGGCAGGACAAAAGCGGCGGCGGCCATCATTTTACCCAGTCGAGTAGTTCCAGCCGGCCGGAGCTGGTAACCGCGCAATCGAACGGCCGCGCCGCGGTTCGGACCGACGGCAGCAACGATTTCCTGGCCGCTGATTTCAGCGATCTGTCCCTGGACGGCATGACCCTGTTCATGGTTGCCGCCGTCGACCAAACCGACGCCAACGCCGGTATCTTCAGCGTCTATGACGACAAGGCCAGCGCCGATAACGACGATGAAGATGCTTTTGTTCTAAAGGCAGACGGCCAGGGTGGCGTCACCATGACCAGGGAACTGACCGACCCCGACCCGCTGGAACTGAACGGCCTGGACGTCGACAGCGCCCCTGCCATCCTGGTCGCCGCCATGGCAGCGGCGACGGCCAAGCTGGAAGTCAACGGTGGCGCCGACATCAGCGATACCTATGACGACACCGATGCCATGGACCCGACCGATGCGACACTCGGTGCGCGCTGGCGCGGCGGTGCCTTGGACAGCGGCAACCGCGGCGCCAACGATTACCACGAAGTGCTGCTATACGACCGGGTCTTGACCAATCAGGAAATTATCGACGTCAACGCCTACCTTGCCGGCAAATGGGGGATCAGTGTCGGCGCAAGCGACATCGACTTCGAATTCGTGCCGTTCGCCGGGCAGTCCAACGCCTACGGACATTTCGACACCGCTTCCGGCGCTGGCGTCAACAGCTTTCTGTCGGATCTTTCCGGCTATACCGGCGCCGATTCCACTACCGCCATCAACACCGCCTCGGGCGCCAGCGCGGTCGACCGGATCGCCGCGCCGGATTGGGGCCCCAACCGCTATTGGTGGGACTTGGCGGCCGACGCGCCCGGACCGCTGCTGACCGCCGCCATCGCCGACATCCGGGATCAGGGCGTGACACCAACCGGCATCGTTTGGGCTCAGGGCGAACAGGACGGCCAGAGCCTGGCGGGCTATGAGGGCACGCCGACCACCATCGCCCGCTACAAACAAGCGACGGAGGCAGTGTTCGACTATTTCCGCGGCGAACTCGACCTGCCCGACCTGCCGATCTATATGCAGCATATCGGACCCTATATTGGCAGTGCCGGACAAGACGCCCATCATCCGATCCGTCAGGCGCAGTCGGACATGGCCGACGACCTGGAAAACGTCTTCATCGCCGCTTCAAGTTACGACCAACCGCTGTCCGACAATGTGCATTTCACCGGCGACGGCTACGCGACGATCGGCGCCCGCCTGGCCCGCTATATCGCCCATGAGCAAGGCGAGGCCGGCGTCACCTACGGCACCGGCCCGCAGATTCAGTCGGCCCAGGCCCAGGCCGGCAACACCCAGGTCATGGTCACGCTCAGCCACGATGGCGGCAGCACATTTACCCCGACGTCGTCAATTGACGGCTTCTATCTGGAAGATTCCGGCGGACAGGTGACCATCAATTCTGCCGTCCGCCAATCGCCGATCGAGATCAAACTAACCCTGGCGGAAGCTCTCACCGGCGCCGCAACCCTGCACTACATCAATGAAAACACTACCTGGGACAACGACGACATCGTCACCGACAACGCCTCGCCCTTGTCATTACCCCTAGAGGCGGCGTCGATCGACATCTGGCTGGGTTAGGGCGGACAGGGGCAGGCCCGCGCGCCCTAACGCAATCCTTTGTTGTGCAATCAGGAGCTGTGTTTATTATTGCATAAGGACAGTTTCCCGAATTCCGGTAGCGGATCCATGAACGCCCCTAGAAAGGATATATCGTGCACCTGAGAAAGGCAGACCTCGAGTGGGCCGCATCGAAGGGCGTGATCGAGGGGTCGCAGGCCGAAGCTTTATGGGAAATCCTGTCCGAGAAGACCGCCGGCAGCCCCCGCTTCGATCTTGTCCATGTTCTGTATTATTTCGGCGCACTGCTGGTTATCGGCGCCATGGGCTGGTTCATGACCAACGGCTGGGAGGAGTTCGGTGGCCGCGGGATTTTCTTGATTTCGGCGCTCTATGCGGCGGCCTTTGTCGGCGTCGGGGCCAGACTGTGGAACCGGCATGGCCTCAGGGTTCCAAGCGGTCTGTTGGTGACCATGGGCGTCTGCATGACCCCGCTCGCGGTCTACGGGCTGCAACGATGGCTCGGGATCTGGGGATTCGACGATCCGGGGAACTACAGCTCCTTCCACCGCTGGATCAAAGGCGGTTGGTTCGTCATGGAAATCACGACCATTCTCGCCGGGCTGTTGGCGTTGTGGTTTTTCAAGTTTCCTTTTCTCACCGCACCGATCGCGTTCTCGCTTTGGTACATGTCGATGGATATGAAACCGATCATTTTCGGCGGCGAGGAATTCTCCTGGGACGAGCGAAAATGGGTCTCGCTTTGGTTTGGCTTTGCCATGATCGCCGGAAGCTACTTCGTCGACCGCCGAGCCAAGTCCGATTTCGCCTTCTGGGGATACCTGTTCGGTGCCATAGCGTTCTGGGGCGGCTTGTCGCTGATGACAAGCGACAGCGAGTTATCGAAATTCCTATACTTCCTGATCAATGTCGTGCTGATGGGGCTGTCTGTCTTTCTGCGGAGAAAGGTATTTGTACTGTTCGGAGCCCTTGGCTCGTTCAGCTACATCGGCGACCTTGCGTATCGTGTTTTCAAGGATTCCATGGCGTTTCCGTTTGCCCTGACCATCGTTGGCGTGCTGATTTTATGCAGCGGCATCCTGCTGCACCGTTACGGCAAGAAAATCGAACAGGCCTTGGTTGCGGCTATGCCCGTGTGGATGAGAAACCTGCGGCCAAGGATTGACGTTGATGATTAATTCGCAGCCGCTGCTACGCCCATCTTCAACACGTACATCAGTCTAAATGTGTATTTGTGACAAGGTACCTTGTGCAACCCAAATTTCTGGTGCCACAAGCGGCACTCGTTGTAGGAATTCTGAGAAAATGAAGCGTTTTTCGGATTTGTAAATATCTGTGATACGCCGATACATCACCATCGCTTGAATGTAGACCCTTTTCAGCAGGCGTTGGATCGCATGCGGGCGCTAAGGGATCTGTCAGACTAAGGCCAAGCCTGTTACGCCTGTCTCCTTTCGTAATTGGACGGATCTAGCCGACGGCGTTTGGCTTTCGGCTCTGTATCGATCCTTGCGGTCATTGTGTCGCTGGATTGCAATGAGCCCAATCCGTCCAAATAGTATCAAGTATATGATAAACAATCGGCCAATCTGGACGTCTAGCTCAATTCATGGTCAGCTGTGGCGCGATTGATAGGGAACCGACCATGAGCGACCACCCTGGCACATTTGCCGATAACATCATGCATTTCGCCCGCGCCTTGCGGGCGGCCGGGCTGCCGATTGGGCCGGGCCGGGTGTTGGATGCGGTGCGCGCGGTTGAGACGGCGGGCTTGCGCCGGCGCGATGATTTCTACTGGACCCTGCATTCGGTGTTCGTCAACCGGCGCGAACATCGCGAAGTCTTCGATCAGGCTTTCCACATCTTCTGGCGCAACCCGCAACTTCTCGAAAAGATGATGGCGACTTTGCTGCCGACGACGCCGGTGCCGGAGGAGGATGCGGCCAAGCAGGAGACCATGCGCCGAGTGGCCGAGGCGTTGCTGCCCGGGCTCGACGGTCCGGAGAACGACGACAGCGAGCAGCAGGAAATCGAAATCGACGCGAGCCTCACCTTCTCCGACCGAGAAGTCCTGCAATCCAAGGATTTCGAGGAAATGAGCGCCGAGGAGGTGGACGCGGCCAAGCGCCTGATCCGACGCATGCGGCTGCCCATTCAGGACGTCAAGACGCGGCGCTTTGTCGCCAACCCGAAGGGTCGCCGCGTCGACATGCGGCGCAGTTTTCGCGCCAGCCTGCGCTCCGGCGGCGCCATCATTCCGCTCCGCCACCGCGCCCGGCAGCGCCGCCATCCGCCCCTGGTGGTGCTCTGCGACATCTCCGGCTCCATGGGCCGCTACTCGCGCATGCTGCTGCATTTCCTGCACGCGCTCACCAACGACCGCGACCGGGTGCATACCTTCTTGTTCGGCACCCGCCTGACCAACGTGACCCGGCACCTGCGCCATCGCGACATCGATATTGCGCTGACCAAGGTCACGGATTCGGTAGAGGATTGGTCCGGCGGCACCCGCATCGGCACCACCCTGCACGCCTTCAACGGCGACTGGGGCCGGCGGGTGCTTGGCCAGGGCGCGGTGGTGCTGCTGATCACCGACGGCCTGGACCGCGACGCCGGCGTCGGCCTGGAAGCCGAAATGGAGCGCCTCCACAAATCCTGCCGGCGGCTGATTTGGTTGAACCCGCTCTTGCGTTTCGATGGCTTCCAGCCCAAATCATTAGGTGTTAGGGCTATACTGCCCCATGTTGACGAATTCCGCCCGGTGCATAACCTCGAGAGCCTGGGCGCGTTGGCCGCTGCATTGGCGGCGCCGTCGGCGATGGGGCAATCGCCCAAGGATCTGTTGAAGGAGCACGCGGCATGACGGCCAGCCAGGATGTTTTGACGACGGCGCGCGATTGGCGCCAAGGCGGCCACGACGTGGCGCTCGCGACGGTGATTTCGACATGGGGATCGGCGCCGCGGCCCGTCGGCAGCCAGTTGGTGGTCAACAATGACGGCCAGTTCATCGGCTCGGTGAGCGGCGGCTGTATCGAGGGCGCGGTGATACAGGAGGCCATGGAAAGCATGGCCGACGGCAAGCCCCGAACCTTGGAGTTCGGCGTCAGCGACGACCAGGCCTGGGAAGTCGGCCTGGCCTGCGGTGGCACCATCAAGGTGTTCGTCGAGCGGCTCGACTGAGCCGCCGAGGACCGACACCATGACCCCGGAAATTCTTGAGCGGATCATCGCCGACCGTGCCGCCAAGCGGCAATTCGTCTCCGCCACCAACCTGAGCACCGGCGCCATCCGGTTGATCCATGCCGATCAGGCCGATGGCCCGGCCGACCCGCTCTGGCAGGCGGCGACGGCGGCCATGCAAGCGGACCGGCCAGCCACGGTCGAGACCGATGATGGTGCGGTCTTCCTCAATGTGTTCAACCCGCCGCTCCGCATGATCATCGTCGGCGCCGTGCATATTTCCCAGGCTCTGGCGCCGATGGCCGAGATCGCCGGCTATCACGTCATCATTATCGATCCGCGGCGCGCCTGGGCGACGGCGGAGCGCTTCGGCGACGTCGAGCTGATCGACGAATGGCCCGACGACGCCATGACCGCCCTCGATCCGGACCGCCGCACCGCCGTGGTGACCTTGACCCACGACCCCAAATTGGATGATCCGGCTTTGGACATCGCCTTGCGCTCAAGCTGTTTCTATATCGGCGCGCTCGGCTCCAAGCGGACCCACGCCAAGCGCCTCGAACGGTTGACCGAGCTTGGCTTCGATGCCGATGCCTTCGCCCGCATCAATGGCCCCATCGGCCTCGATATCGGCGCCAAATCGCCGGCCGAAATCGCGCTCGCCATCCTCGGCCAAGTGACCGAGACATTAAGGCGGTCCGTATCATGAAATTTGGCCGCATGGCGCTCGATCAGGCCGAAGGCGCCCTGCTCGCCCACAGCCAGCGGATCGACGGCCGGCGCCTGGCCAAGGGCCATCGGCTGAGCGCCGCCGACGTCGTAGCCCTCAAGGCGGCCGGCTTGGATAGTATTATGGCGGCGCGGCTCGCCCCCGACGACGTCGCCGAAGACCTGGCGGCGGCCCGTATCGCCCAGGCCGTCGCCGGCACCGGCGCCAAAGTCAACGCCGCTTTCACCGGGCGTTGCAACCTTTATGCCGACGCCGACGGCGTGGCGCAGATCGACACCGCGGCGGTCGACCGCATCAATCTCCTGGACGAGGCGATCACCATCGCCACCGTGCCGGCGTTCGAGCGGGTGCGCGCCGGCCAGATGCTGGCAACGGTCAAGATCATCCCATTCGCGGCGCCGGAGGCAACCGTCGCGGCCTGCGAGGCGATCGCTGATCAGGCGGGCGGCCCGACCATCGCCCTCGCCGCCTTTCGCGCCCGCGCCGCCGGCCTTGTGCTGACCCGCCGTCCCGACACCAAGGACACAGTGCTCGCCAAGACCGAGGCGACCGTCGCCGAGCGTCTGAACCGGCTCGGCAGCGCGTTGCGCGCGACCCGGCGGGTCGACCATCACGAGGACGCCATCGCCGCCGCCGTCCATGACCTCGACGCCCAGGGCTGCGACCCGATCCTGATCTTCGGCGACTCGGCGATCACCGACCGCGGCGACGTGGTGCCGGCCGGATTGATCGCCGCCGGCGGTGGCGTCGACCACATGGGCATGCCGGTCGATCCCGGCAACCTCCTGATGCTCGGCCATCTCGGGCCCAAGCCGGTGCTCGGCGTGCCGGGCTGCGCCCGCTCACCCAAACTGAACGGCTTCGACTGGGTGCTGGAGCGGCTCGCCGCCGGCCTCACCGTCAGCCGCCAAGACATCCAGAGTATGGGCGCCGGCGGTCTGTTGAAGGAAATCCCGACCCGGCCGCAACCGCGCTCTGACAAGGCCCGCGAAGCCGGCACCGGCGACGAGGACAGCGGCTTGCCGCGGGTACCGCGCATCGCCGCGATCCTGTTGGCTGCCGGCCAGTCGAGGCGCATGGGCGCGATCAATAAGCTGCTGGCCGAAATCGACGGCACCGCCATGGTGGCCCGTGTCGCCGACAGTTTGGCCGCCAGCCAGGCCCGGCCGATCATCGTGGTCACCGGCCATCAGCCCGCGGCGGTCCAGGCGGCGCTTGCCGGCCGCGACCTGACCTTTGTCCATAACCCGGACTACGAGAGCGGGTTGGCAAGTTCGTTGCGCGCCGGCATCGATGCGGTGCCGGCGGATTGCGACGGCGCGATCATCACCTTGGGCGATATGCCGCGGGTGCAAGCAGCCCATCTCGATCGCCTGATCGCCGCCTTCAATCCGGCCGAAGGCCGTGCCGTCTGCGTGCCAACCAAGGACGGCAAGCGCGGCAACCCGGTGCTTTGGGGCCAGCAATTCTTTGCCGAGATCCGCGAGGTCACCGGCGATACCGGTGCCCGCCATCTGATCGGCACCTTCGATGAGCTGGTCTGCGACGTCGCCATCGACGACGACGCCATCTTCGTCGACGTCGACACGCCAAGCGCGCTGAGCCGCATCGGCGGTGAGGCCAAGTCATGAGTTTCGAGCTCTATCAGAAGGACCTCCTGAAACTCGCCGCCCGCGCCACCGGCGCCGGCCGCCTGGCCGAGCCCGACGCCAGCGCCCGGGTCGACAACCCGCTTTGCGGCGACCGTATAACGGTCGATTTGAAGCTGGCAGGTAATCAAATCAAAGAAATTGGCCATGACGTGAAGGCTTGCGTGCTCTGCCAGGCCGCCGCCTCGGTCCTCGGTGCCGTGGCCCCTGGCCGGACGGTCTCGGAAGTCTCGACCATTGCCGATAAAGTCCGCGCCTTGCTGCGTGACGAAGACGCCGCCGTTCCGGAGGAACCCTGGCAGGACTTCGCCGCCTTTCTGCCGGCGCGCGAGTTCAAGAGCCGCCACGGCTGCGTCCTCATGCCATTCGACGCCATCGCCGAGGCGGTCGCCGACAGCGCCTCTTAAAGCCCATCCAGCCAGGCGACGATTTCCTGGCCCGCCCCATAGCCATAGAGGTCGTTGTGACCTGCGTGGCTAAGGAACAGGCTCTGCTTCGGCTCCGGCGCCGCGTCGAACAGGCGGCGACCCAAATCGAACGGCACGACGTTGTCGCGGGCGCCGTGGACCACCAGAATTGGTGCCCGGACGGCAGCGATCTTCTCCAAGTTCTCGAACCGGTCGCTGGCCAAGGCGCGGACCGGCAGGAACGGATAATGCCGGGCACCGACGTCGGGGATCGAGGTATAGGGCGCTTCCAACACCAAGGCCCGAACGGCGTGGTCGCGCGCCAGCTCGACGGCGACGCCGCTGCCGAGCGACTCGCCGTAGAGCACCACCGACTGCGTGTCGACGCCAACGCCCGCCAAGTATTTCAGCGCGGCGCGGCCATCGTGATAAAGCCCGTCCTCGGTCGGATCGCCGGGATTGCCGCCATAGCCGCGGTATTCGGCCAACAGCACGCCATAGCCCCCGGCTATAAACAGCCTGGCCTTGTCGGCGCGGTGGCTGATGTTGCCGGCATTACCATGAAACAGCACGATCGTCGCCCGTTCCGGCGGTGCCGGGGCGTACCAGGCGAGCAGATCCAAGCCATCCTCGGTCAACAATCGAACCGCCTCAAGCCCGGACGCCGCGGCGATCGCCGGCGCCGGCTCACTCCGGTCAGGATGATAAAGCAACGCGCGCTGAAAGCCCCAGGCACAGCCGACCAACAGGCCGTAGCCGAGCACGATTATGATCACCGCCCGCAGCAAAAATTCCATTCCCCCATCGCCCACCCTACGATTGGCTGGCACTCGGATTGTCAATCACGCGCACGGCAACGGCATGCGCGGACGAGGCAAATCCGAGATAGTCAAACGTCAAACCGGTTGCCTCGACGAACTCTGTGAAGGCCTTGTGCTCATGGTGTTGCCATCCCGGATAGTTCAGATATTCATCGAACACAATGACCGATCCTGCAACGAGCCGGGAGCCCAGGTTGGCGAAGACATCGCGGGCGCTTTCATAAAGATCGCTGTCGATGTGCAGCAGCGCAATCGGTCCAGGATTGTCGGCACAGAAGCCGGGCAGAACGTCGGCGAACAAACCGATCACCAGTTCCACTGTATCCGGCAAGTCGGCCGGCGGTCGACCGTCCGAGGAAAAGCGGCCCTGGCGTTGGACGCTGGTCCAATCGACAGGCAGGCCTTGAAAAGAATCAAACCCGTAGATCCGCCGTCCCGGAAACAACCCAGCCAGCTGGCGGATGCTGTAGCCATTGGCAACGCCGAATTCGAGCAACAATCCCGCGTCGGCGGCATGAAGGGCGGCGCTTTGCCGGACGGCTTTGTTGGTGACCAAATCTTCCGCACGCGGCAGATTATCGAGCACGAAGCGCGCTGAATCAAAAGTCGCAAGAATGCGGGCGGCCTTCTGCATGCTGTATGTAGGTAGCCCTTCCGGCGGATCGAACATGGTTTTCTCGACCGCTTGGACGACGAGACGCAAGAGATCGTCCAGCTTCAAGGCATTGTGTGAACTCTCGCCTTCATCCATGCACTTCCCCCTCGGCCGGGAGCGATTCAGCCGCACAGGCATAACAGTTGAACAGGGTATGGCCGCGCGCGACGCACTATATTCAGATCGCCGAATCCCGACGGGCAGCTTACAGTGCCGGCCCTTCGCCAACAACGTTGACGGTTCAGCCGCCTCACGCAATCAACACAAAGTCGTCGCCTGACAGGTCGTTTAACCCGGTGTCTTCGAACAAGACACTGTGATCGGCGTCAAGGGTGAGCAGCACGTCCTTGCCGGACCGCGCCAGGTCCAAGTCGTCGATGGAATCGAACTGGCCGAAGGCGCTGATGTCGACTTGGTCACCGCGGCCGAAGTCGGTGATGACGTCGGCGCCGGTGCCGTCCGCCGTGACCACGAACAGGTCGGCACCCCGGCCGCCAGCCATGATGTCGTCGCCGGCGCCACCGGCCAACGTGTCGTTGCCGCCGCCGCCTTCGATCTGGTCGTGGTCGTCGCCGCCGGCCAAGCTGTCGTTACCGCCCAAGCCGAGCAGCAAGTCGCGGCCATCGCCACCGTCGAGCACATCGGTGCCGTCACTGCCGGCTTGGCGGTCGTAGGCGAAGAAGATCTCGTCCTGTATCGCGTCGACGTCCGAATTGCGCTCGACGATGTCGGCGACCTTGGTATCCCAGAGCGCGTCGATTTGCGATTGCGGCAAGGCGCCGCTTTCGCTCCAATAGGGATCGCCGTCGCGGAGTCGTAGGAACTGGTCGACCAAGACTGTACTGAACAGCTCGCCGAGCAGTCCACCGTTGACTGCCGGCTCCGCCAGCCCGCCAATCCAGGCCTCGACCAGGTCGACATCGCCGTAAACCGCCGCCAATGCCTCCGCCAATCCGGCATCACCGGTGATATCGAAAAAGCTCTCGGCGCGCGCCAGGCCCATGGCTTCGCGCAGGTCGTTATAGGTGGCAACACCCAGGTCGCGGCCGCGTTGGATGTTGAGCGCGGCAAGGTCAAGGCCGCCGTCGCCCGGCGCACCGAACAGGAAGGATCGCACATCCTCGACAATCATCATGTCGACTTCCTGCGCCGTGCCGTCGGCGAGGCCACGCAGGATCGGCGCGATGCCGCCGTTCCCGGTAATCTCCCCAGGCGCAAAGAACGCGTCGGAGAGTGCCAAATTGCCGGCGGCGATTTCGTTGCCGTTTTCGTCCAGGCGCTGGATCGTGCTCGACAGCAGGCTATGGCCGAAACGGTAGACCGCGGTCGAGAATTCCACCGAAATACCAGGATTGACCGTCGGGTCGTAGCCCGAGTACGCCGGAATGGCGCCGTCGCCAACAAGCACCGGCAGGAACTCGTTGAATGTGATGGCCTGGATCTCGGCCTCTACCCGTTGCCGCGCCATATTGAACAGGGCGTCGTCAGAGAGGTCCGGGTTATGCTTGGCCAGCCGATCGACCCAGTAATTGTGCTCCCGGGCAAACAGGGTATGCAGCGACGTCAGTGCAACATTTTCGGCGGCGCGAACATCGCCGGCGAGCACGCCGCCGTCATCGGTCGCGACCAGGAATCCGTCGTCATCCAACAACAGGGTGCCGCCGGGGCCACGCAGCGCGGCTGCGGTTTCAGCATCGGAGCCGTAGACCATTGAGGCGTCAAGAAACGCGGTGATTTGGTTTTCATATTGACGCGGCGTGGTCTCTCCGGTACCCGCAACCGGATCGACGCGATAGAGCGGGATGAAAGCGTCACCGCTGCCGTCAGGGTCAAAGTCAGGATCGCCGGCAGACACCGCGATCGGCGCAAACTCGGTCGAGCCGGATTCCGACAAGTCGATGTCGTGGTCGACGAACTGACCCCAGGCCCACAACAGATCACTCGCACCAAGCACGTTCACACCGTCGGCGTCCTGTTCGCTCAAAGCGTTGCTGATGTCCCGGGCACTCGGCAGATCGTCCTCCATTTCGCCGATACCATCTTCGAAATTCGCATCGGCCAACCGCAGCAATGTCTGGCCGACGGCACCATAGTCAGGGTTATCTGGGATCGAACCTGTACCGTCGATGGGGCGAACGGACAAACCATCCCCGTCGCTGCCCTTGTGCTTGTGATGCCTTGCAGAGGAACGGTCGCCGCGCGGGCTTGAATCTCGCATCAGTCAAACTCCCAAATACAATACGATCCATGTAATCGAGCGCGCATGCCGCTGCCGCAGCGGGTGCAACACGCTGATGTCTCGGCACGCGCCGAGGCCCGATCAGATTGTCAGCTTGCTTCAGGCTGGTTCCGCGTATTTTCTATACGGGGGACGCTCCGGCTTGGCCGACGCATCTTACGTCCGACTATCATACTAACAATTTTGCATCGGCCCATCAATTGGCCGACTGTGGCAACGACGTGACATCAGGGGAACGGCAGCGCTCCGATTGATATGAGGTTCGGAGAGATCGAATGGGCGCGCATCTGGCCGCCATTTCCGAACCGGTTCTCAACTGACAGGAATGGAGCGCAGCCAAAAAAAAAGACCCCGCCTGGAAGGGCGGGGTCAGAGTGCAAGGGAGGGTCTGGGGAGGCTTGCACTTGCCGTAGTTCAGGAGCCTACACGCCTGCCCTTGCGGTCCGGTTAAGCGAACCGGTAAACGATTGGTAAATTTCGGTGACGCCGAGCGTTCAGCGGTCGGCGGGATAGACCAGCGGCGACATGGCCTCAGCGGATCGGCCGGCCCAGTCACGCTCGGGTGCGTCGGCCAGGGTCTTGGCCTGGGCGGCGGTCAACGCCGCCAGGGCCTGATCGACGTCGATGCGGATCGGACGGCCATTTTCCACGACCTGTTCGCCGCCGACATAGACGTCGCGGATGGCCCGGTCGGATGCCGAATAGATCAGGCTGCGTAACGGATCGCGTACCGGCTGCATATAGGGATGGCCGAGCTCGACCAGACTGAAGTCCGCTTTCGCGCCAGGCGCGAGACGGCCGATATCGTCGCGCCTTAGGATAGACGCCCCACCCAAGGTCGCCGCATCGAAGGCTTGGGCAGTGGACACCGCGCGATAGTCGCCGGCCAGGATGCGGCCGGCATAACAGGCTTGGCGCAGTTCATCGATCATGTTGAGCGGGAAGGTATCCGTGCCGATACCGATCCGGATGCCGGCCTCGGCGTAGCGGCCCAAGGTATTGAGCGCGATGCCGCGGCGGGCGAACACGGTCGGGCAATGAGCGACGGCGACGCCGCGTTCGACCAGGCAATCGAAATCCCGGGCATGGGGCCAGTGTAGCCAGGGATGGTCGTTCAGGAATATCGCGTGCGAGATGATCATGTTGGGTCCGAGCAGACCCAATCCATCGAGCCAGGCGATCGGCGTCTGGCCGTGGCGCCGGATCATCTCGTTGAACTCGACCATGCTCTGCGCGGCGTGCAGCTGCACCAGCATGCCGTTGGCCTCACCGGCCTCGGCAGCGCGCCGCAACAGCTCCGGCGAACAGGTGTCGACCTGGCTTGGCGCCAGCATACCATCCATGCGCCCGCTCGGATGCTGTCGGGCTCTCTCGACCAGGGCGACCGCACGCTCGAGGCTAGCGAGGCCGGCGGCCTCGTCCCATTGATAATCCACCGAATGACCATCGGGGGTGCGCCAGCTGGCCGAGCGAAACATCGGCGCGATGTAGGCACGGAGCCCGGTCGCCGCCAGGCTGTCGATCCAGCCGGACCGTGCGCCGGAGAGATCGACCACCGTGGTGACGCCGCTTTGCAGCAGTTCGCTCATGGCGACGTCACTGGCCGCGTCCGCGCCCGACGGATCCAGGCTGAAGACCGGCATGAACTCATAGAGCGAGCTTTGGCCGAGGCCGGGGCTGCCGAGTTCCTCCAGCAGTCCCTTGTTGCCCGGCTCCGACGTCGGGTGGCAATGAATGTTGACCAGGCCCGGCATGACCATCAGGCCGGTCCCGACGATCTCCTGGTCGACGGTGCCCTCGAAACGCCCGCCGACCTGCAGGATGGCGTCGTCCCGGAATACGAAATCGCCGTCGCGTAGATAGCGGTGGCCGCCCGCGGCCGGATCCCAGGCAACCAGCCAATCAGCGCCGCGTACGGCAATCGTCGGTCCCGTCATTGGCTGTACCCTCCTCTATTCCGGCGTTCGGGCGGCAAACGCCTCGGCTGCCGCCGCCATGGTCATGAATTCGGCGCCGTCGGCGGCCAAGCGCTCAATCAGCCGTTCCAGCATCAACATCCGATGGCCGCGGCCGATGACGAAGGGATGGCAGGTCAAAGTGAAGACGCCCCATTCCATGAAGCGGCACATATAGGTGAAATCGTCATACCAATTTTGTTCCACGCCAGCGGCCGGCGCCAGGCCCGGAAGCACCACCTTGCCTTGGCTCAGGAATTCGAAATGGGGAAAATCGTCCAGGCTCCAACTGACCGGCATTTCGATCAGGGCCGTAGGCGCGCCAAACTCGGCGCCTTTGTCGGCGTGGATCCGATCGCCCTGGCGAGCGCGATAGGGGAAATAGTCATGTCCCATCATCGAGCTGTCGTAGAGGAAGTCGTGGGCCAGCAAGAGTTCAACGGTGTGCTGGCTCAAATCCCAGGCCGGCGAGCGATAGCCCACGGGCGGGCGGCCACTGATTTTGGCGATAGCCTCGCTGCCGCGGCTAAGCGCGTCCTCCTCCTCCGCTCTGCTGAGCTTGGCCGGCGGCACATGGGCCCAGCCATGATGGCCGATCTCGTGGCCTTCTTCATGAATTCTGCAGCAGATCTCGGGATAGGTCTCGATGGTCAGGCCGGGCACGAACCAGGTTCCGGGCACCGCCAAGCGTTCTAGGAGCTCGAGAATGCGCACCGCACCGACGGCGCCGAACTCGCCGCGCGATATCGGTGTCGGCGAGGTCATGCCACGTGCGATCCAGAGCGACAACGCATCGAAATCAAAGGTCAGGCAGACAATGTGCTTGGACATGAAATTTTCCCCTCAACACCTCCCCAATTTATAGCTGCGAGCCGCGGGTCAGGCGAGTGGACCGGCCGGAAATTGCGGTTTTTTACCCTTTGTTCACCTTGCCAGGGCTTCATTAGGCGGTCGTGCGGGCGCGCAGCCTCGGAACGGGATTAAGTGTATGTTCTGGAAGAAAAAGACGAAACTGCCGGACGTCGCGGTCGGCGCGGTCTACCGACGCATGCGGCACTTCAATGCCGAAGAGCGCGCGGCGGTCGTGTCCATCGACGTCGATGATGCCGGAATCCCGCATGTTTGTTACAAAATGACCTACATCCGACCGTACGCGACCGAGCCGGAAGGCATGCGGGTGCTGGCACTCAGCGTCTTCCAGCAAAACTTCGAGCTGTTAGAACCGGCGGTCACGGAACCGCCGACGCCGCCGGAACCGGCCGTCGTGCCGGATTCCGCCGAATAGGTGACGGCGGGCGCGCGGTCGTGACAAGTCGGATCTATGCCAGACCGACCCGGTCATCGACCCTAATCGCCGTCGCCGTTACCTTTCGTGACGGCCTGCGCTTTGCGCCCGACTCGGCGGTTGCCTTCGGCGACGCCTTGGCATTGTATCAGAATAAATATCCCGAAAAATCAGCGGCTTCCGCAAAGGCCAACGTGGCACTGCTGATCGCCGAGGCGCGGGATGAATTCGGCCCCTGGCTGGTTTGTCAGTCCGGTCCCGGCAGCCGCGCCGCCTTGCGGCTGCACCGCGCACCAGCTTAAAGTAGCGTTTACGAACGCCGTGCTTGCGTCGTACCTGCGACAATTCGACGCAGGCCAAGACCGATATATGACAATATCATTGCATAATTGCTGCGGCGCAATATATAACTTCGCAACGCAGCAAGAACGGTCGAAAGCGGTGAAGGTTATGAAGAATCTGGTGGTATTAGAAGAACAGCGTCCAGTCCGCGGATGCCTATGGCCGATGTGGCCCCATTCGGCCCGTCCGACGCATGAATATTGCGGTGACAGAAAAGTGTCCGGCGCTTCCTATTGCGAGGCCCATCAGCGTTTGTCCATTCGCGACTTGGAAACAGAGCCGCGTCAGCCGTTTATCCGGCACAAAGCCGCCTAGGCACGCAACACTGTGACGGTACTGACGGCGCCCATCGGGCGCCGTTTTCGTTTGTAATATTGATTCCTGCCAGACGGTCGTGCAGGCTGGCGCGATCATTTCAAATCAATAGGACAAGGCCCAATGAGCATCGAACGGTTGCATTCCGGCGAACGCATGAGTCAGGTGGTGATCCACGGCGATACCGTCTACCTGGCCGGTCAGGTCGCGCAGGACGCCAAGGGCGCGCCGGTCGCCGAGCAGACCAAAAACATTCTCGACCGCATCGATGGGCTTTTAACGGAAGCCGGAACCGACAAGTCGAAAGTCTTGTCGGCGACCATTTGGCTGGCGGATATCGGCACCTTCAGTGACATGAACGGGGTCTGGGACGCCTGGGTTGCGGAAGGCAATGCGCCGGCTCGCGCCTGTGTCGAATCGAAACTTGCGGCACCGCAATTTACTGTCGAAATCGGTGTTATTGCTGCGCGCTAGTACCGATAACCAGAGCGTCGACGGCGAGCACGCCTTGGCCCGCCGGGCGCACCAGCAAGGGATTGACGTCGATGCCGGCGATCCGGTCGGCATTGGCCGCCGCGTAGACCGACAGGCGGGCCAATGCTTCGGCCAGGGCGTCGACGTCGGCGGCCACGCCGCCGCGAATGCCGTCCAGGACTTTGCGGCCTTTCACTTCGTCGATCATACGCCGTGCTTCATCCACGCCGAACGGCGCCAACCGGAACGTCACATCCTGCAAGACCTCAACGAAGATGCCGCCCAGGCCAAACACCACTGCCGGCCCGAAAACCGGGTCTTGATGCACGCCGATAATCGTCTCCACGCCACCGTCGGCCATCGGTGACACCAAGATGCCGTCAACCGACGCGTCCGGCGCCTTCGCGGCGACCGCGGCCGTGATCGCGGCATAGGCGCCACGTACCGCAGCGCCATCGGCCAGCCCGAGCTTCACCGCACCGATGTCGGATTTGTGCTGGATATCGGCCGATACCACTTTCAATGCCACCGGATAGCCAAACCCTTCGGCCGCCGCCACCGCATCGTCCGGGCTGCCGGCCAACTGGCGCGGCACCAGGGTCAAGCCGGCGCTTTCCAGCAGTGCCGCCGAATCGACTTCGCTTAATGCGCCGCCCACCGGCACCGGCCGCGCACCGTCCGGCAACGGCGGCGGCGGCGCACTGTCGGCTCTGGCGAAACTGTCGCCAAAATGCACCAAGCCGGCGATCGCCGCGATTGCCCGGTTGGGATCTTCCACGATGATGTAATTGTGATCCTCCAAAACGTGCTGGTTTTCGGCCCCACACATCATCGAAACAACGATCAGACGATCCGGATAGCGGGCGCGGATATCAATCAGCATGTCACGGATTACCGGCATCAGAAGCGCGTTGAAACCGACCGCGCTCAAAAACACCATGACGACGTCGCAATCGCCATGGTCGAGCATCACTTCCATATTCAGCCGCAACAAATCCATGTTGGTCAGCACCTGGGCCGTGGTGTCGACCGGGTTACGCACCGCGGCGAACGGCATGGCATCCTTCAACAATTGCTGTGCCCTGGCCGGCAGTTCCGGCACGTCGAGGCCATGCGCGGTCGCCACGTCCGACGACAACACACCGACGCCACCGGAAATGGTCACGATGCCGAGCTTGTTGCCGGTCGGGAAATGGCCGCTGGACGCGGCTGCCGCCATGTCCAGCATCCCCTCCAGGCTGTCGGCGCGGAGCACGCCGTACTGGCGAAAAGCGGCGTCGAAAATTTCGTCGGCGCCGGCCAGCGACGCCGTATGGGTGTTGGCAGCAACGGCTCCGACCTCGGACCGCCCGACTTTCATGATAATCACCGGCTTACGGTTCTGGCGCGCGCGCTCCAAGGCGGCGCGCAGTCGATCCGGCGAACGACAGCCTTCCATGTAGGCGACGATCACCGTGGTTGCCGGGTCCTCCGCGCAATAGGCAATAGCGTCGGCGATATCGACATCGACCTCATTGCCGGTGGTCACCCAATTGCGCAGACCAAATCCGCGCTCGCGCGCCAAAACCAGGACATGGGAACCGACGGCACCGGACTGGCTTAATATGGAAATCCCGCCGGGTTTCGGCCAGCCATGGTCGAACATCGTCGTAAAGGTGGCGACGGCACGCGATTCGGCGTTCAACATGCCCATACAGTTGGGGCCGACCACCCGCATCCCGGACTGCTCCGCAATGTCGCGAATCTCGTTCTGCCAGGCCTCGCCTTGGCCGCCGATTTCAGCGAATCCGGAGCTGAAAATTACGACTGAACGGGTGCCGGCCTCGGCGCAAGAGCGGACCGCCTCGACAACGCCCACCGCGGGGATCGAAATCACTGCCAAATCGACAGGTTCGGGCGCATCGCGCAAATCCGCATAGGCGGTCAGCCCCTGAATTTCCTTGTCGCGCGGATGAACCGGCACGATGCGCCCGGCATAACCACCCTTAACCATGAAATGAACCGGCCGGCCGCCAAACTTAAGACGGTCATTGGAGGCGCCGATGATCGCGACGCTTTGTGGATCGAACAGCGGTTGCAATGACGAAACGGGGGATTTCATGCTATGAAGGTCTCGCGAATCGGTTTATCGGGACGCAGTCGGGTGAGCCAAGCATTCTTGCTGCCGAAAGTCCCGTCAAGCTGAACCGCCAACAGGCGCGCCTGCGGCCATGATCAGCGGTTCGAATGGGACACGGGCCGGGCCTGGCGCATTGGGTATGAGTACAGGCTTTAGCGAATGACATTGCGATCTCTCACATTGATATTTGCGTTTTTGGCGGCGATTGGCATCACCTCCAGTGGCTATCTTTTTTATGAATATCGCGGTGCCACGCAGTCCTGGACGCAAGAGCGCGAATCGTTGTCGCGGGATATCGCCCACCGCAATCAGCGCGAAGGCGTTCTCAAGGCGGAGGTTTCGGATTTGCAACGCGCCCAGCAGGCGGCGAATTCGGACCAGACGGCCGGCGATATGACCACGGCCGCGGCCACTCCAGAGACCGCGGCGCTAAACAATGAACGTGACGGTTTGGTGCTACAAATCGAAAGTGCGCAGCGGGAATTGGAAGAAACGGAACGGCGCCTGGACACGCAGAATGAAAAACTGCAAGGCCAGGGCCGTCTGCTGCGCGATTTGATGGAGCAATTGGAAGATTCGCGCGCTGATCTGGCCGAAATTGAGGCGCGACGTGCCGAAACCGGTCAAGCCGACACCGGTACGGAAAGCAGCGAAGTCAAAGACGTCAAAGGCCGCCTGTCACGCTTAAACCAGCAGATAACCGAACGCCGGCAGGAACTGGCGCGGCGCGAAAAGCACCTCGAGGAAATCAATGCCGATGTGGATTCCGCGCTCGAGCAGCGTCAGGCGACGTTGGCGGAAATCGAAACGACCAACGCAGTCGAACGCGCCGCACGGGAAACGCTCGATGCCTTGCTTGACCAGGTGGCCGGACAAAAGTCCGAAATTGCATCGCTTTCCGAGACGGTCGATAAGCTCCGGGCAGATGAAATTTCCGCCACCCAATCCCGGGAAACCGCTGACCAGGCCCTCGCCGACGTTGCAGCCAAGCGCGAACAGCAAACCAAAGACCTGCAATCGCTGGAAGCATCGATCGGGGAGCGGCGCGAATCCTTACAACAGGTGACCGTCGAGTTGACGGCGGCGAAACAAGAAATTCAAAAACTGGGTGAAAATCTAGCGACGGAACAGGAAAACTACGCGGCGGCGGAGGCCGAACGCGCGACTCTCGGCGAGCGCATTGCGGCGCTGAGCCAAGAATCCACTGACCTCGATCAGCAAGTCACTGCCCAGAAGGCAACGCTGGCCGAAGGCCAAACCAGCATTGACCAAATGACGGAGCAGAAAGACGCGGCCCACGCTGAACTCACAGCGGCAACCGCAGCGCAAGAAACCGCGGCAGCCACACTGAAAACCACCGAAGAATCCTTGGAACAGCGGAAAATGGCGCTGTCCGAAGCCGGAAAAATGCTCGACGACACGACCAAGACCCTGGCCGCCGTCGAAGCGCAAAAAACCGCTGCTTTGGACGCAGTAGCAAGCGCCACCGCCCAGTTGGCGGAACAGCAAGCAACACTTAAAACAACCACAGCCGAATTATTCGAACGCGCAGACGCGGTAAAACTGGCCGAACAAAAACTGGCTGAAAACAACGAGAAAGTCGCCGCGTTGGATGCCAACCGGACCAAAATCGACCAGGAAGCGACGCAGATCCGCAACGCCATTGGCAGCTTGACCAAGCAACGCGCCGGTCTCGAGAAACGCGTCACTGATCAACTCGACGCCCTGGCAAAAATTGAAAACGAACGGAATGCGGCGGCCGCTGCGTTGACCGAAGCCCAATCGGCGCAGAAACAACAGACTGCCGAACAGCAGGCCCAGCAAACCGCTTGGCAGCAGGCCGAAGCCGAGCTTACCGGCAGAACTGAGGCGGCAGAGACGCAAATTGCCGCTCTGAAAGCGGATCGTGAAGCGCTCGAAAAGGACGTCGTGGCTTTTTCCGAAAAGCGAACCGCCGGCGAACAAGATCTGCTGGCGCTCGACGCCAAAATCGACACCAAGAAAACCGATATCACCAAATTCACCGATACTCTCGCCAGCCAACAAGCAGCGTTGAAGAAAGCCGAGGCCGACAAAAATCGCGCCAACGAAGAACTCGCCGCGCTTACCGAAACGCTGACCAAACACGAAGCCGAGGTGGCGACGCTAGCGCAACAGATCACTGCTAAGTCAAATTCGCTGACTTCAACCGACGAGCGCTTGGCGACCGGCAACGCCGAACTCGCCGAGTTGGAGCAAAAATCGGCCGCTGCCCGCACGGCGCTTAACGATTTGCAATCTCAGCATGATGAATTGAACGCCGGTTTGACGACACTCGCAAATGATTTGCAGACCAAACAACAGGCTGTCGCTGTGGCGGACCAATCCTTGACAGCCTCCCTCGCCGCCTTGTCGGACGTTGAAACAAAAGCTCAGATACAGGCGAAAGTCGCAAACGAAGCGGAGGCTGATCTAGCGACAGCTAAATCAGCGATCAAAGAAAGCGAAAAGCAACGAGATACGCTACGTACGGAACTGAAAACCGTTAGCGGGGAAATTTCGTCCAGGCAACAAGCACTACAGGCCCTGAACGCCAACGTTGACGAAAAAAGCGCCGAACTCAACGCGCTCTCTAGCGATCTGAATGGCAAAATTGCTGAACTTTCAACGACTGAAAACAAACTCACCGCGCTCGCCGGGAAAGTCGTGGACGCTGAGAAAAGTCTGGAATCCAATCGCGCGACACTTGCCGCTTTGAAATCAGAGCACGACGCCGCGACACAAACCGCGGCATCGCAGAACCGGTCCGTGCAACAGAACGAAGCCGCACTGGCTGACCTGGCGGAAAAAGTGCAGGCCGAGAAATCCGCGCTGGCTGGTGCAACAGAAGCACTCGCTGCCATCGACGCCGAACGAACAAAACGGACGACCGAACTTGCGTCTAGCGAAACCCGACTGGCTGCACTGACCGAGAAAATCGGCGAAACCGAGAAACATCTAAAGTCCAACCGGACAGCACTTGCCGGATTGCAGTCGCAGCGCGAGGCCGTCACTCAGACAGCCGCGTCCCAGAGCCAGACGGTCGCACAAACGAGAAGCGTTTTGGCCGACCTGAAGCAGCAACTGGCCGCGCAGCAAACCGCACTTGCCAAGGCAAAGTCCGAACTTTCCACCACCGAAGAAAACCGCAAACAGCGCACGGCTGAACTGCAGTCAACTGAAGGCCGGCTTAGCGAATTGGACGCAAAGATCGGTCAGTCCGAGCAGCAGCTCAAAACCAACAGGGCGGCGCTGGCGTCCCTCAGCGCACAACGCTCAACCGTGACCGCGGCGGCAGCAACGGAAACCAAGTCCATTGAACAAGCCAAAGGCGAACTGGCCAAGCTCAACGCCCAGATAGCCGCACAACAATCGGCACTGTCGCAGGTGCAAACAGATCTCGCGGTCGCCAGCGGAGAACATGAAAAGCGCACCGCCGAGCTTGAAGATCTGAACAAAGCCATTGCCGCCTATCAGGCGCGTCAAACCGAATTGGCGGCAAAAGGCGACACGATCACGACAACGCAATCAGCGAAGAAGCCCGCCGAAACGACCCCGCAAGCCACCCAAAAAGCTGTGAAGGCGCCCGAAACGCCGCCGGCCAAACCGGCTGCGAGCGCCCGCACAGCCCAATCGACCTCGACGGCAATCGGCCTTACCGAGACGAAGCCGGCCGAAAAGCAACCGGTCAATCGCGCAACATTGGCACAGATCGGCTCCTTTCGGTCGGTTGCCAGGGCCGAACGTCAATGGAGCGCCGTCAGCCGCGCCAACGACGATCTGTTCGAAGGCTTGCGGCCCCATATCGAACGTGTCGACCTCGGGGCCGACAAGGGGGTATGGTACCGCTTGATGGTCGCAGCATTACCGACGGTCGATGACGCGCGCCGGTTTTGCGATGCGTTGAATAGCCGTTCCGGCCAAACCGCCTGCTTCCTGGCGCGGCGCTGATCACGGTGGGCTGAGAGACCGCCGGAACACCATCGAGGGTGCGATGAGGTCTTGGAAACAAAAGCCGATGATCGGTCTGCTAACCGCGCTGGCGTTCTGTGCGCCGCCGGCGGCTGTCGGCCGCGCCGATGCGCTGCAGGACTGGCGGATGGGTGTCGAAGCGTCGAACCAGCAAGCCCATGCCCAAGCCGCCTACTATTTTTCCAGAGCGATCGATCTCGGCTGGCTGCCGGCAGCCGATCGCGCCAAAGTCTATTACAATCGTGGCCGCTCCTATGGCGCGCTCGGCGACTACGATTGGGCGATTGAAGATTATACCCATGCCATCGATCTGGATCCGAAGTTTGCCGAAGCCTTTCATGGCCGCGCCGTCGTCCTGGATTTGACAGGCCAACGCCTGCGCGCAATCAAGGATTTGCAGCGCGCTCACGCACTGGCACCCGCGAACAGCGACATACGGCAAACGCTGTCCGCGCTTGGCCTCATCCCGGGCGACAAATTCTTGCCATTCGCGAAGGCTGGCCAACGGCTATCGATTGACATCGATAGCGCCGACAAAACCTACGTATTGCACATTTCATCATTACGCACGCCAGAGGGTGCCACGGTAGAATGGCGGCGGCTGCAGCAAAAACATGTCGACGTAATCGGCAACCTTGCGTTGGTCGTGCGGCAGGTGGATCTGAAGAAAAAAGGACGGTTTCACCGTGTATTGGCGTCCGGCGGCCTCGATAGAAGGTCGGCGAAAAACCTCTGTCGCCAACTGAAGCGGAGCGGACAATATTGCGCCGTGATGGCGGCCCGTAGCGAGTAGTTGAGAATATGGCCGGAAAAGCCGATCCCACGGACAAGGCGGTGCCGACGACGCCTCCAACACCATCGGCCAAGGCCAAAGTGGTACGCCCCCGGGCGATGACCAAGCAACAGCGATTGGCGAAACGGCCGGCGGATTTTCGGATGGATCGCGGCGATCGGCAGAATTTACCAGCCACGGATTCAAGTATCCGGCGTCGCCTGCAGACGACGCCGAGCGAGGAATTGGTCGCTGACCTGGTATCAGGAAAGCTGGCTGGCGAAAGCGCGGAGGTCGCGCGTGGTATTTTGTGGCAGCGGGAGGCCGAAACTATGGCACAAGACAAAGAGAAAACCGTCGTCCCGAAGAAAAAAATCGAACTTGGCGATTGGACATCACTGGCGCTGATCATTGCAATCGGCCTGTTGCTCGGCATCATTCTCGCGACTTCTGCGATCGACTATCTTCTGGGTTAGGGCGAAACCCGACCGGACAAAACGGTCCGGCAATTTCTGCTGCAAATGATGATTGACCCGCAACCGGAATTCGACTTTGGCGCGACGCCGCAGCCCGATGATAATTCGGCGGCGGCACGGCTTGCCGGTCTCGGCGTAAGCATCGTCTATCTCACCAGTCAGCAGGCGGCGCGCACGGCGGCGACACGCCTCGCCGCCACCGGGCGCGCCGTCGGCTTTGACATAGAGACTGCAAAACATGGCGATTACCTCGACCTGCCTCAGGCTGGATTGGCGCCACATCTCTCCCGCATTCGATTGGCACAGTTCTACGACGGCGGCGATCATGTCTATGTCGCCGATATCGATCGTACCGGCCTCGCGGCTTTGGCGCCGCTTTGGGACCATCCCCTGGTTGCCCACAATGCCCTGTTTGAACTGAAACATCTGCTGCATGCCGGTGTCCGGCCATCGCGATTGGGCTGTACGCTGTTACAGGGCCACGCCCTGACCGGCCGGCGCCGCTCGCTCGCCCAACTGGTGACTGCCGAACTCGGCTGGGACTTGTCCAAGGAACTCCAAGTTTCCGACTGGAACCGCGCAAAGCTGTCGGGAGCTCAAATTGCCTATGCGGCCCTCGACGCGATCGCCGTCTTCCGATTGGCGGAGAGCCTGCAGGCGAAAATCACGCGCTACAACGCCCGGCGCTGCTACCAGCTCATGCGGGACGTTCAACCGGCCGTGGCATCGATGGAGCTCAATGGCATCCATTTCGACCGTGATCGCCACGCCGAACTGACGGAGCATTGGCGCGTGGATTTGGACCGCGCGAGTACGGCTCTGAGCCAATTTCTCGGCCCGCAAGTCAGCCCAGCCAGCGGCAAGCAATTGTCCGACTGGCTGCGCCGCCATCTTGATGAAGCCAGCATCGAATCCTGGCCGTCAACGCCAACCGGATTGTTGCGCACCAATGCGGAAACATTGTCGCGGTATCGCCATCTCGACTTGGTGCAGCCGCTGCTTGCCCACAAAGACGCGGCAAAGAAACTAAGCACGTACGGCGCCGGTTTTGCCGATCACATCGACCCGATGACCGGCCGCATGCATCCGAGTTTCGTGATCGGCGGGTCCAACACCGGGCGGTTCGCCTGCTACGGCCCGAATATGCTCAATCCGTTGCGCGATCCGGCCTTCCGATCGTTGTTCGCCGCGCCCACGGGCCGGCGCATGGTGGTTGCCGATTACGGCCAGATCGAACTGCGGGCCGCGGCCCTGGTATCCGAGGATCAGGCCATGCTGGCGGCCTATCGCGACGGCATCGACCTGCATTTGACGACCGCGGCAGCGGTCAGCGGAAAACCGATCACCGAGCTCGACCGCAAGGGCCCGGAGCGGCAATTGGCCAAGGCGGTAAATTTCGGGTTGCTGTACGGTCAAGGCGCCAACGGCCTGGCACGCTACGCCGCCGCGAGTTATGGGGTCACCATGACGGTCGCCGAAGCCGCCGCGGCGCAGGCCGCTTTTTTTCAAGCCTACAGCGACCTCCATCGTTGGCAACGCCAATCGGGAGACGCCGCGCGCCTGACCCGGCGCTTGGCCACGCGCGGCGGCCGGACCTTGGCGCGGCCGGCCGACGCCCGCCCCTTCAGCTACCCGGAATCGCTCAACTTCCCGATTCAAGGCGCCGCGGCGGAAGTCCTGCATGCGTGTCTCGCTCGACTGGACCCATTGCTCCGACCGCTCGACGCCAAGCTGGTCAATGTGGTTCACGACGAATTGGTCCTGGAAGTCGCCGACGCCGATGTGGCGCCGGCAACGGCGGCGCTGACGGAGGCGATGGTCGGCGGTTTCCTGGATATTTTCCCGGAAGCCGAGTTCATGACCGCCGATTTGGTCGAGGCCCGCGCCGGCGGCGACTGGGCCGCCGCCAAGTAGCACAAACAAACCGCTGTCACCGGTCCGGCAGTTTCTTGAGCTGCTGTCTATGGGTGGCACAAGGATCTTTGTTGTCGACCCGTGGCGTCATCCAGATGTAGTCGAACGTGGTTTCGCCGGCATTCGGCACGTCGTCGCCGTCGAGATCGACTTCCCAGAACGCCAGACTGACGATGCGGGCACCGGGCCGGAGATTGCGGAGGTAGAACGGCACGCCAAAGTCCCGGCGCACATGGCCAGCGCCGGCAATCAATACGCCTTGCACACCGGTCGGTAAACTGGCAAGCCGCTCAGCCATCAAAGCATCGCGCGCACGCTGTACATTCTTCATTCCACTAATGACCGATTCCGGGGCCATGCCGCAATGCGATGTTACCAGCGCCTGGTACAACCGATCGCTTGCCGCCGGGTCAAGCGGCCGGTCGAGACCTGTACGCGCCACCAATGACGGAGGCAGGACCGCGACACCTTGTTTGTAGATGGCCATTATCTTCGGTCGCGGCCAGTTCGCCGCCAATATTGGTGCCCCTTCCGTTAACGCGATCTGCGCCAAGGGCCGATAGAACGACCAATCGGGCCAGCCGGCTCTGTCCCAACCGACCACGCGATCAAGACCGTCAACGGAATGGGTCTTAGCGATAAAACCGTTGATTTTCTCCTGCTGATCAATCGCGAAAGCTTCGAAAGCCACGCCGATTTGTCGGCCACGGGCGATTACCGCACGCAATAGCCGCGCCTGCAGGCGATGATGGTCGCCATTGTCGTGTTTTTCACCCAGCAGAAGGAAATCCGCCGCGGCGATCCGACCGATCAGGCTGGCTTCATCGACGGCGTTGACGGCGGCGAATATTTTGCCTGCGGCCGGGTGGTCGCGGCCAATCTCGTGATGCCACGGCTCGGACCAGCCCGCCGTAGGCCCAAGTGCCGCGACCACGGACACGATCGCCGCCATCCAACCAAACCGCTTACACATCGTTAAGCCAATCTTGTTAATCACCGCTATTCCCGGAAATATAGGAATTCGCAAGCGTGTGCAGCCATTATTGGGGCACAACGAAAGGAAATACCATGATTTGGCTTTCGCTGCCGGCGACGATCCGTCCTTTTCGCAACCGCCATGCCGCATTGCGCTGCGCACCGCGCCTGCCCGAAAAAGCCGATTCGCACGCATCAAACGATCCCGTATGGTCGAGAACTGCTCTAGGCCTGGCGATCAGCGCAAGTCTGTTCCTGCAAGGCTGCGCCCTGCCCGGCGGCGCGCCGAAAGGGCCGGAGGCGCCGGTCGAGGAGCGGCTTGGCGCCCTGCCGCCGGCTGAGCCGTTCACGGTTCGGACGGCAGAAGCGCTTGCCAAGAAGTTCGACAGCACCGGCTATCGCCTTGCCGCGCTGCGAAAGGGTAATCAAGCACCGCCTCGGCTCTATCTGCAACGCTTTCCGGCGGATTGGGCTGATGCCACCTCGGGCAAAAAGCGCAAGGACCTGTTCTTCCGGTCGATCCTGCCGATGGTCAGCGAAGCCAACCGCCTGATCTTGTTGGATCGGCGCCGCCTGAAGGCCATGGTGGCCGGACGCCGGCCGGCGGAAAAGGCTGCGCAAGACCGTGCCTGGTTGAAGGCTCTCGCCAAGCGCTACGGTGTTCGCGACCGTGACCCGAAGGCTCTGCTCACCCGCGTCGACATGGTGCCGGCGTCACTCGCACTGGCGCAGGCCGCGCTTGAATCCGGTTGGGGTACGTCGCGGTTCGCCGCCGAGGCCAATGCCCTGTTCGGGCAATGGACCTGGAAGGCCGGTCAAGGCTTAGCACCAAAACAACGGGAAGCCGGAAAGACCCACGCGGTCCGGCGTTTCGACAGCCTGCTGGACTCGGTCATCGCCTATATGGACAACCTCAACACGACGCGGGCCTATGCACCGTTTCGTCAGAAACGGGCGGCCGCCAGGCAGCGTGGCGAACGGCTTTCCGGCGATGATCTGGCGGCGGGACTGATCCGTTATTCCGAGGAACGGGAAGCTTATGTGGATAAAGTCCGTCTGGTCATTCGCCACAACAACCTCGGCCCGTTCGATCGCACGCCGTTGGTGCCGCGGCAACGCATTGCCATGCGCTAACGCGTTTGCCGGTCTTGACGCTGCCGGCGCGCGCTGGCTAACTCCCGGCTGACGAACGACGAGAGGATTGTGACCGATGACCACGGAATTGGTGAGCCCGGCCGGCGTTTTCGCCCATGAGGACATGGCCTTGGCACCGCGCCCCGGTGTTTCAGGCAAAACCGTCGTTGGATTGTTTTCCAACGGCAAGGCCAACGCTCATTTGTTCATGGAAAACCTCCAAGCGATGCTGGCGCAGCGCCACGACGGTGTCGAATTTGTGCATTTTCGAAAACAGGCGAGCGTGCCGGCCAAATTCACCGACGACTTCCTCAACCGCTGCCACGTCGCTGCCGCTGCTTTCGGCGATTGAGGCTCCTGCACGTCGTGGTGTATCCATGACGCCATCAAGATGGAACAACACGGGATCGCGGTCGCAACCATCTGCACCGACGAATTCTTCAGTCTGGGTAAAGCCGAAGCCGAATGCTTAGGCATGCCGGGACTGCCGATCGCACAGGTGCCCCACCCCGTTGCCAAATTGCCGCCCGACCAGGTAACCCGGCTGGTGGCCGACGTATTCGACGAAGTGATGCACATTTGGACCACCGACGCCGACGCCCTGCGCAGCGAATACAAAGCGCGGACGCCGGTGGTGTCGAGCCGGTTGCGCTACCATTCCCTGTTCGAAGGCAATTTTAACGCACCCGACGCACCGGCACGCTTCCCGGCTCCGGACGACTACGAAGCGATGACCAAACTGTTGTACCGGCGCGGCTGGACCGACGGACTGCCGATTGTGCCGCCAACGCCGGAGCGCCACGAAAAAATGATGGGCGCATTCGATCCGGACATGCTGCTCGGCCTGATCGAACCGCGGCAAGGCCAGGCGACAATTGCCAAGATCGCCGCCAATGCCGTCATGGCCGGCTGCCAGCCGGAGCATTTCCCCGTGGTCGTCGCGGCGACACGCGCGCTCAGCCAGGCGCCGCTAAACGTCAAGGCCTTGAACACAACCACCCACCCCTGCACTGTCCTGGCCCTGGTGAACGGACCAATTGCCGAGACGCTCGAGATCAACGGCTCTTACAATGCCATGGGTCAAGGCGCCGCCGCCAACGCCGCGATCGGCCGGGCGATCCGGCTGATCCTGCTGAATATCGGCGGCGGCACGCCCGGCATCCTTGATCGGGCGACATTCGGCACGCCAGCCAAGTATTCATTCTGCTTTGCCGAAAACAGCGAAGACAATCCATGGGGCGAGAGCTTGGCGATGGAGCGTGGCTTCGGCGCCGGCGAGAGTACGGTCACGCTCTGCGGCGTCGAAGGCCCACACAACGTCAACGACCATTACGGCATGAGCGCGGAAGACATCCTGCTGACCATCGGCGGCACCATGGCAACCCCGGGCAACAACAACTCCTACCTCGGCGGCGAAATCATCGTCGCCCTGGGGCCTGAGCACGCCGAAATTATCGCCAGAGATGGTTTCACCAAGTCCGACATCAAGGACTTCCTAATCGAGCACGCCATCATTCCCGGCCGGACTCTGTCCGATCCGCAACGCAACATCATGAACGATTATGTGGCCGACCGTTTCATTGGCGACGCCGCCCATGCCGACGCACGGATCGTCGCCTCCCATGACGATATCATGCTGGTGGTGGCCGGCGGCGCCGGCCGGCATTCCTGCGTCATTCCCTCGTTCGGCGGCAACACCCGCTCGGTGACGGTGCCGATCCTCGACGCGGACTAGACCGCGTACAATTCTGTTTATTGCGATCAGGGCTGCGACTGCGGCCCCGGCGCGGTCAGCGCCGCCCCGCGGAGCCTTGCGCCGTAGGCGCAATAGCGTGAGCGCGACAAAACTAGCTCCGATTCGATGAAAATCGAAACAGGGCTAGGCTCTCACGTACCAATCGTCGAACTTTGAAATGTTCTTGAACTTGCGAACGTAACCGTGCGCCGTCAGCAGGGAATGTATCCGTTTGCGATCGCTCGTATAATTGTGCTCGCAAGTGATGACCCCAAACTCGTAGCGGGCGAAGTCGAATGCGGCGAGGATATCGAATTCGCTGCCTTCCGTATCGATAGAGAGATAATCAATGGATTGCGGAGCGCCGTTCCGGTCCAGCAGATCAATTAGCGACGTCGTCGTAACGCTGTATTTCCGGCCGTTTGCACGGGCCTCTTTGTGAAAATCTCTTGCGCTGTAGCTGTCGATCGTTGATAGCAACGAATTGTTGGTCTCGTTGAACAGCACCTCGTCCCCCGATCGCTTCCAAATGCAGCTCGTATCAATCAGGCAGCTCCGGTTGTTCCGAAGATCGCCGTGCCAGCATTTGGCCGGCTCTGCCAGAATGCCGGTCCATTCCAATTCTTTTTCCAGCAGGTACGTATTGCTGAAGTGCATACCGTCGCCGGCACCGAGCTCTACAAAATAGCCCCCGCTTTTCAGATTCAGCGCCGACAGCACGAACAAATCCTGGCGCAGTTGAGCCTCGGACTTCCGCAATAGATTAGACAGGAATGATGCATGCTCAGGCGGCATGTTTTTCAGAAACCCGCGGTCGAAGTCGGCGTTGGTTCGGCCTTCGGATTTCGTCCCACCGCCTGATCCGGTTATCCCGATACCGACTTTTCTCAGAAGTCGTTTGAGCAGAATTTTAAGCCGAATATTCATCGAGACTTCCGATTGGGAATGTCGTAGCGGGGAACCGGCAAGCCCTCATTCCCAAAGCACGGCGGTCATTTTGGCTCGTCGGATATCATAGAATGCCTCCTAAGTGGTGGGAATAGTGACCGTCGCCGCCGGCTATGGCCGATCTCGGCGGGCTGTGCGATGATCAATTTGAAATAGACACGGAGCCCGCGCCATGAACGTAATGACCAAGGACACCATCGCCATCAAGCATCCCCTGGACCCGTTGATGTCCGACGAGGTCGATCGCGCCGTCGCCTGCGTCAAAGCGGCACCGTTTTTCAACGAAGCGGTCAAGTTCGAGACCGTGGAGCTGCACTATCCGCCAAAAGCGTTCATGCGCGCCTGGTCGCCCGGCGAAGCCTTCGGCCGGATGGCTTTCGTCTGCGCCTACGACACCGCCGTCAATGCGGTTTACGAATGCCTTGTCGATCTCAATGCCGGGGAACTGAAGTCGCACCGGCAAATTCCTGGCGCCAGGACCGCGGTCATGATCGATGAAATCATCGCCTGTGCCGAAAACGTGGCAGCCCACCCCGACTTCATTGCGGCGATGGAACGCCGCGGCATCACCGATCTAGCCAATATCCAAGTGGACCCCTTCTCGTCGGGTAACTTCGGTTTCGCGGACGAGCAAGACAATCGCATCGTGCATTGCTGGGTCTATTGCCGCAGCAGCGAATATGACAACGGCTACGCCCACCCGGTCGAAGGCTTGAACGTGATTTACGACTTGAACCGGTCGGCCGTCATCCAAGTCCTCGACCGTACCTTGGCCGACGTACCGATGCGGGACCGCAATTACTCGGTACGCTTCGAAGACGTTGCCGCCGGAATTCGCAACACCCTCAAAGGCGTAGACATCAAACAACCGGACGGCCCGAGCTTCACCGTCGACGGCAACGTCGTCAGTTGGGCGAATTGGCAGTTCCATGTCGAATTCAACGCCCGCGAAGGCCTGGTCTTGAACGATATCAAGATCCGCGACGGCGACACGCTTCGGCCGCTGCTCTATCGTGCCTCTATCGCCGAAATGGTCGTACCTTACGGTGATCCGAGTTACGGCCATTTTCGCAAGAATGCTTTCGACGTCGGCGAGTACGGCATCGGCCGCCTGGCCAATTCGCTGAAGCTCGGCTGCGACTGCCGCGGCCATATCCACTATTTCGACGGCGTGGTAAACGACACCGCCGGCGCGCCGATGGTCATCGAGAACGCCATCTGCATGCACGAAGAAGACGACGGCATGTTGTGGAAACATACCGACTACATGACCATGGATGTCGAAGTCCGGCGCTCTCGCCGGCTCGTCGTCTCCTCGATCGCCACCGTCGGCAATTACGAATACGGCTTCTTCTGGAACCTGTATCTCGACGGCACCATCGAGTTGGAAGTGAAGCTGACCGGCATCATGAACACCGCCGGTTTCAACGACCGCTCCGGCGACAAATACGGTACCGAGGTCTCGAAAGGTGTCGTGGCACAAAACCATATGCACATATTTTGCGCTCGCTTGGACAGCGCGGTCGACGGTGATGAGAATTCCCTGGTCGAGGTCAATGTGGTGCAGGAGCCGGCTGGCCCAGACAATCCTTGGGGCAACGGCTTCTATGCGGAAGAAACGGTGTTGACCACGGAGAAAGCCGCACAGCGAACGCGAAACCCGGATACCGAACGCTCTTGGAAGATCATCAATCCAAACCGCACCAACGCCATGGGCAAACCAACGGGCTATCGCCTGATGGCGCCCAGCATGGTGCGCCGGTTCAATCACGACGACACGATGCTGGCCAAGCGTGCGGCGTTCATGAATCATCATGTCTGGGCCACGCCCTACGATGAGGACCAGCGTTATCCGGCTGGACGCTACGTCAACCAGAGCACCGGCGACGATGGCCTTGCCGTTTGGACCGAAGCCGATCGCGCCATCGAAAACACCGATATCGTGCTGTGGCATAGCTTCGGCATTTTGCATTTGCCGCGATTAGAGGACTTTCCCGTGCAGCCCGTGGTGAAATGCGGCTTTGCGCTCATGGCCAATGGCTTTTTCGACGAGAACCCGACCTTGTCGATGCCGCCTTCGACCGACAGCTAAACAGTTCGTGAGCGTACATCGACAGGCCGCGGCCGCCGGTCTAATGTTTTGCGCTGATCGACACACTTTGAAATTGCCCTTGGGAGGGTTTGAATGACCGAACCGGTCGTCCTGGAAGTTTTTACCGATTACGTATGACCGTGGTGTTATCTCAGTACCGGGCGTATTGAAAAACTGAAACGGAACTACGAAATCACCGTCGAGCTGGTGCATTTTCCTTTGCACCCGGATACCCCGGAAGACGGTTTGGCACTGGAGACGCTGTTCGCTGGGCGCGGCGTCGATATCGACGCCATGTACCAACGCATGAAGGGCTTGATGGATGCCGAGGGCTTGGCTTACGGCCAGCGCACCCACACCTACAACAGCCGGTTGGCCCAAGAACTTGGCAAATGGGCGGACGGCCAGCCGCAAGGTGAGGCCTTCCACGACGCCATGTACCAGGCCTATTTCGTCGATGCCAAGAACATCGCCGATACGGCAGTGCTGATCGAAGCGGCGGAATCCGTTGGTCTGTCGGGCGCGGATGCGGCGGACGTCCTGTCGAGCGGCAGTTTCAAAGACGCCGTCGACGCGGACTGGGACAAGTCCAGACAGTACGGCATCACTGGCGTGCCCACCTTCGTGGCCGGCCGCCAGGGCGTATCCGGCGCCCAGCCTTACGAGACGCTGGAACGGCTGCTTGTGCAAAATAACGCCGGTCGCAGGAATGGAGACGGCTAGTGGAGATCAGCTACCCGAAGGATTGGCGGGACATTCCGGCTGATCGATGGTCGCAGATGCGCCTGACGCCGGAGCAATATTCCGTAATGCGGGCCGATCGGTTGGCGCGCGAGGCCCACGCGCCGGCAATCGGCGATCCGGCCCCCGACTTCGCGATCGAGCGCCTATCCCCGCACGGCCAACGTACCGGCCAAATGTTTCGTTTGTCAGAGACACGCGGCAAGCCGGTTGGATTGGTGTTCGGCTCCTATACCTGACCGCCATTCCGCCGCCAGGCCGTGCGCCTGGACGAAATCGCCGCCGCGTATGCCGACGGGATGCAGTTTTTCTGCATTTATGTTCAGGAAGCGCATCCCAGTGACGGCTGGCAAGTCGAAGCCAACCTGAGCGACGACGTCGTCTACACTGCGCCGACCACCATCGACGAGCGTGCCGATATGGCGGAACTCTGCGTGCTCCGCCTGAACCTGAAAATGCCGATGCTGCTCGACACCATGAGCGATGAGGTTGACGGCCTGTACAACGCCTTGCCCGAGCGCCTCTACGTCATCGACGCCGACGGGATCGTACGCTTCAAGTCGGTCGCCGGATCGTTCGGCTTCAAACCCGAAGAATGGGCAGAAGCGGTCGCAAACGTCGCCGGCGGTTAGTAAGCTTAGCCCAAATAGGGCGCAGCATCTGGCAGGAAGACATCAAGCGCTTCGCGCAGCAGACCGATGATTTCGTCGACGTCGTTTTCGTTGACGATTAGCGGCGGCGAAATCAAGAACTGATCGCCTTTGATGCCGCCGAAGATGCGCCGTGAATAAATGATCAGGCCGCGATCGTAGGCCGCCTGGCTGATTTTATCGTGCGCCATCAATTCCGGCGGCAAGGCCTTGCCGGTACGGCTGTCGGCAACGACATCGAAACCGAGCAGCAGTCCCTCGCCTTTGACTTCGCCGATGAAACCGTAGTCCTTGGCAATGTCACCGAGCGCGCTTTTCAACCGCGCGCCCATTTTGGCGGCGTTTTCGATCAGCTTGTCGTCGCGCATGACCGCCAGCACCGTGCGACCAACGGCGCAGGTCAGCGGGTTGGCGGAATAAGTATGGCCATGCATGAAACCGCCAGCCTCTTCGATGGCGGCCAGAATTCGCGACGACGTCAAGCAGGCGCCGAGCGGCGTGTAACCCGCGCCTAAGCCTTTGGCCAGGGCAACGATATCCGGGCGCACGTTCCAATGTTCGGCGGCAAGGAATTTGCCGCTGCGTCCCGAGCCGCTCATCACTTCGTCGAAAATCAACAAGATACCGTAATGGTCGCAAATCTCACGCACGCGGGTGTAATAGGCCTCGGGCGCCGTCAACGCACCGGTCGCGGCACCGCCGATCGGCTCCATGATGAAGGCGAGCACGGTCTCGGCACCTTGGTTTTCGATCGCCTGCTGCAGCATATCGGCAAACCGAAGCGCCGCCTGCTCGACCGTTTCGCCTTCCGGACGATAATTACAGAACGGCGCCGGGATCTTGGGCTGGTTCACCATCATCGGCGAGAATTGGGAAAAGAAGGCCGGATCGCCGGTCAGCGAAAGCGCGCCCAAGGTCGAGCCATGGTAGGACGGCAGCCGGGAAATGATTTTGTAGCGGGTGCCCTGACCAGTCGCCACGGCATACTGTCGGGCAACCTTGATGCAGGCTTCGACCGCCTCCGATCCGCCGGAACAGAAGAACACCCGGTCCAGACCGTCCGGCGACAAGTCGACGATGTCGCGGGCCAGGCCCTCAGCCGGTTCGTTGCGGAAATGATTGGGAAAGGCGTAACTGACCTTGGCCGCCTGCTCTTGCATGGCGGCAACCACGCGGGGATTAGCGTGGCCGATATTCGCCGTCTGCGGCCCCGCAGACGCATCGATGTAGCGCCGCCCCTGGTCGTCATAGAGATAAATGCCCTCGCCATGGCTGACGAAGTGCCGGTCCGGCAACGGCCAAAAAAACATTGCCCGTCGATTGTCGCCTTCTCTCACATGCTGCTCGTTCATCTGCCTTTATCCTTTGCGCTGGCCCCGATAATGCCATCGGGCGACGGGGTTGCACAGCCATCCTGTATGGGTTGACGTCGGCGCGCCAGCCGGCAATCTGGTAGCTGCAACACTATGACCTTGGGATAGGAGTATCAAATGCCGCAGAAAATGCAATTCGGCGTCATGCAGCGCGGCGTTTTCGATTTTGACGAAGACATGCCGGCGCGCTTCGGCGAACTCATGGAACAGGCACGGGTCCTCAATGACTTGGGCTATGACTCAATCACCAAGGGCTCCCACTTCTCGACCTACCCCCACCGGGAATGCATGCAGATCCCCTACCTTTGCCGGGTCATGGCGGAAGCGCCGAAGCTTCGATTGAATGCCGGGATCGTGTTGCTGGCGCTGCATAATCCGCTGGAGGTGGCGGAGTATTTCGCGACCATGGATTTGATGTCGGGCGGCAAGGCGATCTTTGGCTGCGCGCTTGGCTATCGCGACGTCGAATACAAAGGCTTCGGCATCAAGAAGGGTGAAGGCGTCGCCCGATTCGAAGAAAACCTGGCGGCGATCAAGCAACTCTGGACCGGGGACCGTGTCTCAATGCGGGGCGAGGCCTTCGAGCTCGACGGGGCAGCGATTTCGGTGCCGTTGCAGCAAGACCCGCACCCGCCGATTTGGATTGGCGCCAATGTCGACAACGCCGTCAGGCGCGCCGCCCGGCTTGGCGATTGCTGGTATCTGAACCCGCACCAAACGCTCGCGACATTCGAGCGGCAAATGGCCGTCTATCGGGCCGAGCTCGACCGCGTCGGCAAACCGTTCCCGGCCGAGCTGCCGATGCGGCGGGACGTGTTTTGCGCGCCGACCCATGAGGCGGCCGTCGAAATCGCCGCGCCCTATATCAAGAGCATGTATGACCTCTACGCGTCCTGGGGTCAGGACAAGGCCATGGCCAAAGGCGACCAGGACATCACCCAGGATTACGAAGACCTAGCCCGCGACCGCTTCATCGTCGGCGACCCGGATGAGGTGGCCGAGGACATGGTACGCTACCACGAAACGCTTGGCGTCAACCACATCATCATGAGCGTGCAAGGCGTCGGCATGCCCCAGAGCCAGGTGCTGGACAGCTTCCACCTGATGGCCGAAGAGGTCTTCCCCAAAGTGCAAGCGGCCCTGTAGCCTATCGTTCCCTCACTGCGCCAATCGGCGGCTGATCTCAGGGATTTCGTTTAATTTCTCATACAGCAGGTCAGCGACAATATTGTTGCCCGCGACGGAGTAATGATCGCCGAACAAAGCGATAAATTGGTCCGCAGGGATTTCTCCGAATGCTCCGACGATATCGATAAAATGATACCCCTCCCTTTTTGCCTCTTCTTTTACATACCGGCTCCAATGTCTTGTCGCTCCATTCGCCGTGTGGTCTGCCAGGACGGGCAGGTGAACCAAAACCAGAACGCTGTCCTTTTCGCGGTTCCACCGCTGCAAATTCGCAAATATTTTCGAGGCCACGGCCTCGGTCGGCCTGTTGTCGACGGCGCGGCCGTTGCCATCGCCGCCTGATAAATTTCTATAGATTCCGGAAAATAGCTCGACGGTCTTCAATTCTTTCAATTTTCTCACATTCGTAATGACCCAGGGTATGTAATATGAATAATTGGGAACCGGTCGGTTTACCTGAACCAGCTTTTCGTCTTGCACAATCAAATATGGCTTTCCATAACCGAGGAACTTGGCGGTTTTCATGCGGGTGAAGTCACCGGAAATAAACGCGAAAATCTGAACATTGTGGTCCAGCTTGTCCTTGTTCCTTTTGTACCAAAGATAGGCCTGATCGACGCCATACCCGCCCTGACCCAGGTTTACCGTCTGCAGCCGTCTATCCAGAACGGTTAGCCACTGACACCACGAATGATCGTCATCGACGCCATAGCCGAGCGTGTAGGAGTCTCCCGAACAGACAAGCCGAACTTTGCCGAGCGGCACTTCCTGAGTGAAATCGTCTCTATTGCGGAATCTTTGAGAATTGGTGGTCAAGGAGATCCCGGGCCCGTACATATCCGCGACGTGGAGATTCGGCAGGTTTATCCAGCCCACCTCTTCATCGTATTCCGTATGTACACGTTCCGCGATGGGTTTGTTTTCAACGGTGGAACCACCGACAAGGACATAACTCGAAAGACCTTCGACAACAACGAGCAACAAAAGCAGTATGGCCACGTTGATGAGACCGATCATTGCCACCCGGCGTGCACGCACCAAATTTACCTTCAGATGTTGATCTCACATACCTCGGCAGTATACGGGATTGGTACACAATGTAACACGGGGCGGACCGCGGCGCGCCTTGCATCTCCGTCCGCCGCGTCTCATCATGGCGGTGGGCGGATTACGCCTCGACATCCCTTGTGTTGATTGTGGAGCATGGCAATGGGCGCCATCGGACCGGAAGCTTACGATCCTCGAACTTTCAAGGCGCTCACTTTTCATGACGCCGTGCCCCGATTCGGAGACGGGTCCGACACGCCGCGGGCCTATCTACAACGTTGCCTGGAACAGATCTCGGCCTGTGAGCCGGTGGTCCAGGCGTTCGTCACGATCAACGAAGCCGGTGCCCGAGCCGCCGCCGACGACAGCACCGCGCGCTGGCAGGCCGGCCGGGCGCTGTCGCCGATCGACGGTCTGCCGATCGCCATAAAGGATCTGCTCGAGACCAAGGACATGCCGACGGAGATGGGCTGCGCCGCCTATCGCGGCAATTTCCCGAAACGCGACAACGCCGCCGTCTGGGCGCTGCGGCAGGCCGGCGCGGTGATCCTCGGCAAGACCGTTACGGCGGAGCTGGGTGGCACCCACCCCGGACCAACCACCAACCCGTTCGATGCCGACCGGACCCCCGGCGGATCGTCGTCGGGGTCCGCCGCCGCGGTGGCCGCGCGCATGGTGCCGGCGGCCATCGGCACCCAGGTCGGCGGATCGATCATTCGCCCGGCCGGTTTCTGCGGCAACGTCGCGCTCAAACCGACACAGGGCGGCATCAACCGCGGCGAGCGCCAAGCAACGAGCATGAGCACCCACGGCGTTCATGCCGGATCGATCGAGGATATGTGGCAGGTCGCCATCGAGATCGCCGAACGCGCCGGCGGCGACCGAGGCAGTGCCGGCCTGTTTGGTCCGGCCGCGCCACCCGCCGCCATTCGACCGGAGCGGCTGATCGTGCTGGAAACCGCCGGCTGGGCAGCGCTCGACAACGCCGCCAAATCCGCCTTCGAAGGCGTCTTGGAAAACCTGCAAAGGGACGGGATTACCCTGTTGCGCCGCGCCGATCACCCGTCCGTCGACGCGTTGGAAACTGCGGTCGCCGAAGCCGGGCGCATTTGTGCCTCGATCACCGGTTGGGAAAACCGCTGGGCGCAACGCAACCTGGTGAACGAAAACCCCGACGGCGTGAGCGCTCGGGCCAAAGCCGGCCTGGAGAAAGCCGAGGCCATGCGGCCCGAGGACTACCGCCTGGCGCTATTGGACAGGGCGACGGCACAGCTCTGCCATGCCCGGTTGGCGCCGTTGGCCGATGCCGCCATTACTCTCGCCTGCCCCGGTCCGGCACCGCTCTGGCCGGGCGACAGGCAAGGCGAACCGCTGGCGCCGCGGCCGACCGGCGACGCCATCTTCAACTACCCTAGTTCGATGCTGTTCGCGCCGGTGGTGACCGTGCCGATGATGGCCGTCGGCGGCCTGCCGGTCGGCCTGCAGGTCATGGGCCAGCAGCATGAAGACGCCCGGGTGACCGCGTTCGCCCGTTGGATCATGGAAACGGTGGCGCCGGCGGTCATGGGTTAAGACCACACGCCTACCAATGCGCCCTCACGTCCGACCGCCGTCACCGCTCACCGTCTTCGCCTCAGCCTCCGGCATGTCGTCGAAGGAGGCGTAGTTCATGGCATAGAGTCGGCTGTACAGGCCGCCGCCGGCCATCAGCTGGTCGTGGCTGCCGCTTTCGATGATTTGGCCTTCCTGCAGCACGATGATGCGGTCGGCGCCGCGGATGGTGGCGAGGCGGTGGGCGATGACCATGGCGGTGCGGTTTTCCAACAGCCGCGCCAGGGCGCGCTGGATTTGCAGTTCCGTGTAACTGTCGACGCTGGCCGTCGCTTCGTCGAGGATCAGGATCTGTGCGTCGGCGACCAGCGCCCGGGCAAAACTCAAGAGCTGGCGCTGACCGAGCGACAGATTGACGCCGCCCTGATCGAGCACCGTGTCGTAGCCCGCTTCCAGGCGCATGATGAAGTCGTGGGCGCCGACCGCCTTCGCCGCCTCGATCACCGTGTCGCGGCTGGCGTCGGTCTTGGCGTAGCGGATGTTGTCGAATATCGAGCCGGAAAACAGGAACGGCTCCTGCAGCACCATGGCGATATGCCGGCCGAGCGCGTGCTGGCTGACGTCGCGCACATCATGGCCGCCGATCCTGACCGCGCCGTCCCAGACATCGTAGAAGCGATGCGCCAAGGCCATGGTCGAGGTCTTGCCGGAGCCGGTCGGCCCGACCAGCGCCACGGTCTCACCCGGCGCCACGTGGAAGGTGATATCGTTCAAGACCGGTTGGCCCGGCACGTAGCCGAAGGTCACGTGCTCGAAATCGACGGCGCCGTCGATGGCTTGCGGATCGAGCGCGTCGGGCTTGTCGGCAACCTCGACCTCGACGTCCATGACCTCGAAGATGCGCTGCCCGGCGGCCATCGCCCGCTGCATGATGCTGTATTGGATGGTGAGTGAGCGGATCGGATCGAAGAACCGCTGAACGTAGAACAAAAAGGCGACCATGACACCGATATCGAGCACCTGATCGAGCACCAGCCCGCCGCCGACCACAACGATAATCGCCATGGCGCCGCCGGTCAGCAGGTCGACGATCGGGATCAGCACATTGGTGAATTTCGAAGCCAGGAGATGGGACTTGAGATTGTGCCGCGCCTTTTCCGTGAACAGCTCGAAGTTGACATCTTCGCGGGCCAGTTCCTGGACCACGCGGACGCCGTGAACGCTTTCCGCCAAGGCGCCGTTTACCGTCGAATTCGTCTCCCGCGCCCTTAAAAATGCGCGCCGCGCCATCGGCAGCCAGACGATGCGAACCAGGAACAGCGCCGGCACCACCGACAGGGTCAAGGCGCCCAAGCGTGGATCCAAAGTCAACAAAACGACAATGATGCCGAACAGCAGGACCATATCGCCAATCGCGAAGATCGAGGATTCGAGAAACTCCTGCAGCGCGTTGACGTCGCCCTGCAGTCGCGACATCAGCCGGCCGACCTCGGTCTTGTCCATGAACGATAGGGAGACGAACTGCAGGTGCCGGTACATAGCCCGGCGCAAATCGAACAACAGATGGCCGGCAACCCGGCCGACGATGGATTCCTGGACATGGTTGGCGATGTAATTCACCACCACCACGCCGATGAAGATCGCCACCGCCCAATACAGCACCGTTTGACCGTCGGCACCGGTCACCACCGCCTCGTCGATGGCCGAGCGGATGATCAACGGTATAGTGAGCTGGGTCGCCGTGTAGACCAACACCGCGCCGACACCGATGGCCAGGCGAGCGCGGTAGGGCGCCAGGAACACAAGCAACCGGGAAATTACCCAGCGGTCGAACAGGCGCCCGAACAACTCCTCGTCCTGGGAGATCTGGGAGCCGACCACGGCAAGCGGCGGGCGTTCGGCGGCGGCACGATCGGCCTGACGGGCGGCGGCCATCGCTTAGGCGTCCTCGGGACGGGTTTGCAGCCGATAGAGTTCGGCATAGCGGCCGGCCAGCGCCATCAGTTCATCGTGGCTGCCACGCTCGACGATCCGTCCCTGCTCCAGGAACAGGATTTCGTCGGCATGCATCAGCGAGCTCAATCGATGGGCAATGATGATGACGGCGCGTTTCAGGACGATATCCTCGAGCGCCAATTTGATGCGCTGCTCCGTCGCCGCGTCGACGGCGGCGGTGGAATCGTCGAACACCAGGACGGCGCCGTCCACCAAGATGCCGCGCGCGATCGAGAGGCGCTGGCGCTGACCGCCGGACAGCGACACACCGCGTTCACCGACCAAGGTTTCGTATCCCGTCGGCAGCGCCTTGACGTAATTGTGGAGTTGCGCGGCGGCGGCCGACAATTCGATATTACTGCGCGTCGCCCAAGGGTCACCATAGGCCACGTTGTGATCGATGCTGGCGGTGAACAAAAACGGGTCCTGCTGGACGATGCCGACGGCCCGTCGCAGCGATTCCAGCCGGACATCGCGAATATCCTGTCCGTCGATGGTGATCCGGCCGCCGCTGACGTCGTAGTAGCGGCCCATCAAGTGGGCGATGGTGCTTTTGCCGCTGCCGGGCGGGCCGACGATGCCGATGGTCTTGCCGGGCCGCGCTTCCAGGTTGATGCCGGATAGCGTGCGTTGGTCTTCGGCCCAGGCGGGATAGCGGAAATCGACATCCTCGAAGCGCAGCACACCGTCGCTGATCCGAAGGTCTTCGGCGCCGGGCCGGTCGGCGATCGAGGGCACCAGGTCGAGCACGCTGAACAACCGGCCACCACAGGTCGAGGCCCGGGCAATGGAATTGATCATCCAGCCGATCTGGCGGACCGGCATCTGCAAGATCATCATGAAGGCGAGAAATTGCGCCAGCTCGCCGAGCGTGATGGTGCCGTCAATCGCTTTCTGTCCGCCGACCCACAACACCAAACCCATGGTCAAAAAGTAAACGAAAGTCATCTGCGTGGTCGACCGCACGAACAAGGAAATGCGTTCGTGTGTGACACCAAGCGCCCGGTCAGAGACCCGGTCGTAGCGCGCCAACTCAAAGGCTTGGGAAGCGAAGGCCCGGACCACCCGGATACCGCCCAGGTTCTCTTCCATCACCTTGGTCAGGTTGGAAAGCTCGTCCTGCAGCTTCATCCAGGTGTCGCGCAGCTTGAGGCGCGCCAACGACGCCCGGATGCCGACAATCGGCACGAAGCTGAGCGCGACGATGCCGAGCGGCAGATCGATGCGGAACAAAATCACCGCACCGCCGACGATCAATATCGTCAGCAGAAAAAACCGTAGGATGCCGGTGCTGACCCAGAGCCGGACGCCTTCGATATCGAGGATGCCGCGGGTCATCAAATCGCCGCTGTGGATCTTGTCATGCCAGGAGAAGCTGAGCCGCTGCAACTGCCGGTAATAGCTGAGCCTGAGGTCGTAACCGATCAGCTGACCGACCGCCTCGCCCTGATAGCTTTGCAGCATGGTGAACAAACCGCGCAGCAGACTGGCGCCTAGCAACAGTCCGCCGGTGGTCAGCAACGCGGTTTCCGCTGCGCCGGCATCACCGCCGGCGGCGCCGCCCGCCAACAGGCCACGCGCCTGATCTACCGCCTGGCCAAGATATTGCGGCACATAAAGTTGAAAGATTGCGGCCAAAATTGTCGACACGATGGCAACGGCCATGCGCCCGCGGTGACGGAAAGCCATTTGAGAAATGCGCCACAACACGCCAACATTGACCTTCGAGACCTCTACCCGATAGGAGGAATCAGATTGCGCATCGCTCTGCGGCGCGCCGCTCGAAGCTGTTGCCGTGTTCATCGCTGTCATATTCTAAAGTGCGGGCACGGACCGGACAATCCGGTGGCCGCCTGGGTCGGATCAACGCCACGTCCCGATAGTCTTCTTAAAGCGATCCGGCCGGTTTGGCAAAAGCAAAGGACAGGCCCTTGTTTTGCAACCCGAATCTTCTACGCCGTTCGTTCGACACAATTCCGAAGTCGCAACCACAGTGATTCGCGCCGCCCGGCGGCAATCTCGATCTGAAAAGGCTAGAGAATTTGCCGAAACGCCGCAATATTCGGCATCGAACCAACTAATTTACGGCGGCAAAGTGGAACCCGCGCTTGCCGGACGCTCGGACGCTGTCACGGCCGCAAGCACCAGCGGCGTCACATAAAAGACTTTCGCCCCTTTTCGAACGAAATCTCGGCGACTGACTTTTTTGGATTCCGATTGGGTTTTCGATTTATCCTCACTCATACCCGACCTCCCGCTTTACGCTTCTATCGGCGACGGTACCACTATCTCCCGAATTGCGGCAACGGTGTCCGTCAAGCTGCCTGACCGAACCCGATAACAGCGACAGTGCGCGACCATATCAGCGATTGCGATCGCGCTTTCCATGTTGGAGCGGCGGCCAAGACCGGTCTCTTTCAACAACGCGACTGCCATGTGGGACTGGCTCAGCGGTTCGATCAGCGGCTGATCCCGGCGCTCAGGTTCGAGTAGAAAGGCGAAAGCAACTCGAGCCGGTTCCTGTTGGGTGTCGGCGAGGTCGCCGGGCACCACAAATCCAAAATCGAGGCGGTCTTGTGGCAGCGCCAGGCCCGCACCACGCAGCATTGCGATCGAGCTCTCATCCAGATGGAAGCACCGGGGCGCCGCACTGACGAGGCCGGTTGTGGCGTCAAGCAATGCCAGGTCGTCGCCCGCAATCGCCATGCCCGACGCATGCAACGCAAGGCTGAGCGTGCTTTTGCCCGCCCCCGAAACGCCAGCAATTAACAAACCGCCTCCGGGTCCATGCACCAGGGCGCCGTGCAAGGCGTAATGGTCGTCGAGCAGGGTGAACAGGTCCTCGCAGATCGTCGCTTCCGTGATGTACAGCGCACGATGGGCGGAATCCATCGTGCGCGTTTGGCCGTCCGGCGAAACCAAGCGCCAAACCGATTTACCGTCCAGATCGGGCTCGGCCTGAGTCAGACGATAGACGCCGGCAAAATCACTGTGCTCATCAACGCGATGGCTGCGGTAAAGCCCATCGATCAGGGCGGCTGCCATTTCTACGTTCGATTCTACCGCAAATCGCCGCCCCAGAACCCGATACGTCTGTCGAAATATCATTCTGCGCCGCGGTCCGCCAACAAACCTTTTTGAAGCAGATCTTCGAGCAACAGCTTGGCGTCGTTCTCCGCGGTTTCGTGGTCGACGTCGTACTTCGTTTCAACCGCCGCTACGATCTGGTCAAAGTCATGATCGCCGTCGCATAGCTCCCAAATCAGCCGCGCCGATTCTGTGATCGGATAGGCGGTCTGCGATGCCTTGTCGAACAACAGGCCGCTGCCGTCGGGCAATGGGTGGTGGTAGGCGCCTTCGGCGCGCAGCGGTTTATCCGTGCTTAGATCTTGGGTCATGGGGGCTCACTCTATTACTGGGTTGCTCATGGAACCAACCGATAATGCAACAAAACTCGGGCTCAAACCATTGATTGGTCATGAAACCAAGCGACGATCACATAGCGATTGCCAGACAAAATCGGTGTTACGCTGTGCAAAACATTTGACCTGAAAGCAACCATCATTCCTTGACTGGATTCCACCGAAAAGCCGTGCTGATCAGAGTCGGGAACATCCAACAGACCGAAAAACGTCAGCTCGCCACCTTCATAGGGAACGTCCGGATCGTCGGGCGCATTCAAGAAGATGAGCAGCGTGACAGTGCGCTTGTGGACGTTGTTCACGGCCTCGTCTTCGACCTCCTTCACATCGTAGTGCGGTACAAAAAAATCGCCGGAATCGTAGAGCATGCAGCGGTACTCGCGAAGCGGCCCGAGCGCCATGCCGAAATGTCGATCGAGCGCCGGACGCGCCGCGGCGATATGTTGGTCGAGGCGTTTTTCGTCTTCCGGTGTCAAGCCAACTTCTTGGGCCCGACGGGCATCCTCGTCCAAGTACGACTTGCCATGTTTGTAGACATGTCCGGGCCGGCTCTCCGCCTTCACGGCGCGCTGCCGCCAGTCACGGCATTGGTCCGACGACAATGCAGCGGGAGACGTGAATACGCCAAGCTGACTAAGAACGGCGCGCGAGAACATAGTGGCAAATCCGCCAGGCAAGACGCCTAGGAAACCCTCTACTCATGGTCATACCTTCCAACCGTACGCTACTTAACCTCAAACACCGGAATTGCAGGATCACTGTACCATATCAAAAAATATTACCATGCTTTTCCGAGCAGCGGCAACCGTACCTGCCAAATCCAATACGCTTCACGGTTGATCGTGAAACATTCCAACGATCACGTAGCGATTGCCGGTCGAAATTGGCGATACGCCATGCACCGTGCTTGAATGGAATGCGACCAGCATGCCCTGTTCAGCCCGCAAGGAGAGGCCGTATTGGTCCGAATCCGGTACATCCAACAGGCCATAAAAGGTCAAGTCCCCACCTTCATATGGCACAACCGGGTCGTCCGGCGCGTTCAGGAATACGATTATCGATACGACACGTCGATGGACATCGTAAAGCTCCTCCCCATCGGGCTTCTCGGCGTCCCGGTGCGGCATGAAGAAATCACCGGCACCGTAGCGCATGCAACGCGCCTCGCGAAGCGGACCGAGCGATTTCTGAAAATGGCGTTCGAGAGGCGGTCGAACCACGGCAATATCGTCTGCAAGGCTTTCCATTTCCGCCGGCGTCACCACGAAGTCGAGGACGCGGCGGGCATCCTGATCCAGAACCGGCACACCGTTTTTGGTGATGGGACCGGGATGGCCTTGCATGCCCGCCAAGCGGTTCCGCCAGGCCAAGCACTGCGCCACCGTCAATAGCCGCGGATGAATGTAAACGCCAAACTGCCTGAGAATTGCGTGAGGTAGCATGGTTTCTGGACTGACAAATCGCGTCTGACAGGCGTCAATGTATGCGGCATTACGCCTTCGCCGGACGCTGCGCACCCTGTGCGTTCACCAATTAGGCGTGCCCGCGAAAGCAGGCCGTTCGGTCACAGACACAGCGGCAAGCACCAGCGGCGTCACATAGGCAACCCTGGCCGCCGTACGAATGGCATCGCGCCTGCTAAGTTTTTCGGATTGAGATTGTTTCGTCGACTTTTCTTCGGACATCACCGTACCTCCCGCGTAAGCGCTACATTGCAACATTGGGACTTTACCATGAACCGGCAATCACCCGCAACGACATCGACTGGACATTGCCGCGAGGCGTTTTGCTCGCCATTGTATCTGACAATAGGGAACCGACGGAGGATCACGCCATCAAGGCCGAAGAACTGCTGGTTTTGACATGCTGCTCTGCCGCGATCGACAAGGCCTCGGCCCCTCGTGTTCGTTCCTTGATCGGGCCCGGCCTCGATTGGGAGCGTGTCCTCGGTCTTGCCCATAAGGAACGGGTTATCCCTCTTCTGTCAGGGTTTTTGAACAGCGTCTGCCCAGACCTACTGCCGGACGCGATCAAGCACGCGTTGAAACAGCGGCTGATCGAGGTTACCGGCGTCGGCCTGGTGTTGGGCAGCGAGATCGCTGCGGTGATCGATCTGATTGCCGCGGGCGGAGTCCGGGTATTGACCTTCAAGGGTCCGAGCCTCGGCATAGCCGCCTTTGGCGATCCACTGGCGCGCATGTTCGGCGACATCGACCTGCTCGTCGATCAGACCGACTTCGCCGCGTGCCAAGCGCACCTGCTGGCCAACGACTACACAATCGTCGAGGACTACGTCTTCGAAAAGACCTTACAACGGGAAGGTTCTTGGGCAGCGGTCGACCTTCACCGGACGATCACGCCGGAAGCATTTCCCTGCCGGCTCGCTTTCGACGAATTGTGGGATCGGCGTGAGATGGTCACCGTATTTGGCCATGACGTGCCGAGCCTGTCGAATACCGATCATTTGTTGGCCCATTGCCTTCAAACAACCCACGACCGCTATCAAAATCGGTTGCTGCTGGCCAAGCTCGCCGATATCGCCGGCTTGCTGCGCAACACGCCTGACATCGACTGGGATCGCCTGCTCGCCATGGCGGCCGACAGCGGCATGACGCGCCGGCTGTTGATAGCGCTTGGCGCGGCGTCGGATATGTTTGACTGCTCGCTGCCGCCGCAGGTCGCGACGTTGCTTGGTGAGACGAAATCGCTGCGAAACCTCGGTCAATTTACCGGCCGCGGTGTGCTCGAACAGGAAAATCGCGGCATCGTCGGATTCGTCGAGCGGGTCACGTATCATTATCAGGTGCACGAACGCGCCCGAGACAAGCTGGCGCAGGCGCGGATGGTTTCGCTGAAACTCCGACAGGCTTGGGCCAAATCGACGATTTAATACCTGCCTATTCAATCTGCGCGGCATGGTTTAATGCTGACGCGGGTTTGGGCTCCTTCAAGGGTTGAGGCATGCGCGGGTCATTTTCACTTCAGGCCATGGCGGCGGGCTTGCTGTCGGCTTTTGTCGGCTTTGCAAGTTCGTTTTTCATTATCCTGCAGGGCCTGACGGCGGTCGGCGCCAGCCCGGCCGAGGCGGCTTCGGGTCTGGTCGCGCTGTCCGTGGCCATGGGGCTCGGCGGTATTTACCTCTCGCTCAAATCCAAACTGCCGATCAGCTTGGCTTGGTCGACGCCGGGGGCCGCGCTGTTGGCCACCACGGGAACCATCGAAGGCGGTTTTGCCGCGGCCGTGGGTGCGTTTCTTGTAACAGCCGTGCTCATCGTCCTTGCCGGTCTCTGGAAACCGCTCGGGCGCTGGGTCGCGGCCATTCCCGGGTCGCTCGCCAATGCCATGCTCGCCGGCGTGCTGCTGACTTTCTGTCTGGCGCCGGTGCAGGCCGCGGCCGAGCAACCGATGCTCGCCCTACCGATCATTGCCGCCTGGGCACTGGTGTGGAAATTCAACCGTATCTATGCGGTGCCCGCGGCACTTTTGGTGACCGCCGTCATCGTCGTCTGGGCGACCGACCTTTCGGCCTTGCCGGACGTTTCGCTATGGCCGACAGCAATGCTGATCACGCCCAAATTCTCCATATCGGCCATGGTCGGCATCGCTTTGCCGCTTTTCATCGTCACCATGGCATCGCAGAACATCCCCGGTATCGCCGTCCTAAACGCCAACAACTACCGGCCAGAGGCCGGTCGCCTGTTTGCCAAGACCGGCATATTTTCATTGGCCGCCGCGCCGTTCGGTGGCCATGCGGTAAATCTCGCGGCAATCACCGCGGCACTCTGTGCCGGCGAGGACGCCCACCCGGATCCGGCGCGGCGTTATTGGTCGGCGGTGGTGGCCGGCGCCACCTATATCCTGTTCGGCCTTTCGGCCGGTGCCATCACCGCGTTTTTTGCCGCGGCACCATCCATCCTGATCGCGGCGGTCGCCGGCCTGGCGTTGCTCGGCGCTTTCGCCGCGGCGTTGACCGCGGCCGTGGCCGAGCCCGACGACCGGGTGGCCGCGGCAATCACCTTCCTGGTGACCGCATCGAGCCTTTCGTTCTTCGGCATCGGCAGCGCCTTCTGGGGATTGCTCGCCGGCCTCGGCATGTATGTCCTGACCCGCTGGCGCACCGCGGCCACCAGATGACATTCTAACGAGCGCCGGCGCCACACGGCGATTCTGAGATACCATACGAGATCCCTACGCTGTCCAGGAAGCGCCGCAGGACTTTCGCGGAAATGGCATAATTGTATTTCGATGAATCGACACTGCCGTCTTTTCTGACTTGCGACTGCGATCCGCTATAGTGCTGCGCGACCAATTGACCGCAGACATCGACAATCGGTGAACCGCTGTTTCCACCGGTCGTTTCGACGCCATTTTGCAGGTTCTCGATGCCGGTCCGGTTATGAACGAACACGGATTGGACGTAGCCGAAATCAAATTTCGTTTTCGGGATAAAGTCGCCTTTGGGGCGCTTTCCCGACGTTAGAAAGTCCATAAAAAGATGATAGCCCTGCCCAGTCCTAACCGCCTTGCCGGGAAAGCCGGCAATAGTGATTTCATCGCCTTCCTCGGCGTTTTGTCCGAACTTAATATAGGTTTCGCTTACGATGGATTTCGAGTACAGCACAGCGGAATCGATCTTGCCGCCGTTCGCCTTTCCCCGATGCAACAGCGTCGCGAACCCGACGCCATGATTTTCACTGGCGATAATCAATGCCGTGGCGCCATCGACCACGTGATCATTGGTCAAAACGTGGCGTGGGCCTATGAAGAACCCTGTGCCGTGGCCTACAAACTTGTTGTTGGCGATGATGGCGATAAACACCACTGATTTTTTAAGCCGTTCCACGATTCCCTTACGCCCGATGCCGGCGGACAATCCGCCGCCGCCGGTCGTCCCCAATGCTTTAGGCCGCAGGAAGGCGGTATCGACAGCCTTTTGGTTCGGTTCGCGCGGCGCCAGCAGCACCGCGACATAGGCCTTCCACTGTTCCAGTGAAATCGGCTGCTGTTGGACAGCGTCACCATGGGCGACTCCAACCAATAGGGTTTTGCCGGGCAACGCCTCCAGCAATCGCAAGTCCAAATGCGCGTATACCTGATCGGCCTGCAGGACCTTCAGGACGAAGGCCGCCGAACTCTCCGCCGTCGCTTTTTGCGGCGCGAGCGCGGTGACGGAATGACCGTGTTTGTTCAGGCCACAGGCGAAATCGCGTAAAGAAAGCGCGCCGTCCGGCCCAAGTAAGCTGGAAGAGCGGATGGATGAATCGATCCGGGCCTTAGACAACGCCTGATCGCAAAGCCCTGAATCCATGGTTTGGGCCTGCGCGTCCGCTCCACCGGCATAGGCCGACCAGCCGGCAAATGCCGCGGTTTGCCCGCGATAGCGTTTGGCCTGATCCCGCAATTGTTGGACATGGGCCCATGACGGCTCCAGCCGGCGCCAGCGCTCCTCCTGGGCCTGCAAGTTGGCGGCCAACAGCGCCTCGACCCGCTGATGGGCCAAGGTTTTCATTTCGGCGGCACGGTCGGCTTGACCGTCCTGTTCGAACGGTGCGCCAAGCCGGTCACCAAGCTGAATGACCGTATCGATATGCTTGAGCGTTTCGCCCGCCTGCGCCAACTGATGACGGCCGTCGTCGGCAATCGCGCGGATCATACTTTCGCGCTGGTCGGCCACGATCGGTTCATAGGCCGCCAGCGCCGGCAGCGTCTCTGCCTGGGTCTGCAGATCACGCTGCATCGCATCGAGTTTTGCGACACCGGGCCAGGAGGCTGCGAATTCCTGCAGCGTCTCGGCGAATGTCGTACGGTCCCGATTGACCGTTCGTGCGGCCTCGGCACGGGCGTCGCTCGCAAGTTCGGCCGCCGCGCCGCTTAAGGCGGTCGAACGGAACGCCGTTTCGATCCGCCCGGCCTGCTCCACCTTCCCCGCCGCACGACGCCAACCGCCGTCTGTCTGCTCTACGTCGCGTCGCAGGGCGTCGAGCAACCGGCCCAGAAATCGGTTCAAGTCCTGTTCCGCCCTGGCTTCAACGGAACCAACGGTTTCGACCGGCACGGTCGCGATCGCAGTCTTTATGGCTTGAAAATGATCGTCCGCCTGGCCGATCGCGGCAAGCGTCATCGGCAGGCCATCCAACGCCTGGCCATAAGCGACAAGGCTCATGTCGCGGATTGCCGCGGCACGGGCCTCGGCGGCGGCGGCATAGCGCTTGAGGTCCGATCGCGGAAGGACCGCGCCGGCAAGGGCCAGAATTTCGACCCGGCGTGCGTGCAGAAAGGATAGACCGCGAAATGTCCCGTCGAAGTCGGCCAGCGCCTGTTCTTCATGGCGTAGAACGGTGCGATAAGTGGCCTGGCGTTTCGCGGTTAGGTCGGCGCGAACTGCCGCGGACTCGGATTGCCGGCCTGTTGGGAACGGAAAGGCGGCGAGGTCCTGTTCCAGGGCATCCAACGTTGTTGTCGCGGCCACCGTCTCCGGCAGCGTGGCCAGTATCGTTTTATAGGTGGCGAAGCGGTGATCGGCCGCCTTATCGGCGAGGTCTTGATGCACGGCCTGCGACAGCGCCGGTGTCGTTGATTTTGCGGCTGCCAACAGATCGTCGACGTCCGACAGGCCGGCACGGGTCATGGCGGTTCCGGAAATGGCCCGGCGGTAGCTCGCGCCGATCAAGGCGCGGGCGCGGCTCTCCAGTTCGCTATGCGCATCCGGCCGGCGTGTCTCGAAATCATACGCGCCAGCGGTCACTAGGACGGCCGTTATCCGTTCCAGGCTCGACACATCGATCGGCAGGTCGGCGAGTGCCGCCAACAGAATGTCCGACCGCCGGCTGTCGGCGACCGCCTCGACCCGGTCGAGGCCTTCAGGAGATAACGGCGGCTCGTAGTCTTGGGCACCGCCAAGCAAGTCACCCACGTTCTGCAAAGCAGACAAAGCAAGCGGCGTTTCCTCGATCGCCGCCACGTAGATTCCTTGGGCCCGCTCCAACACCGCCACCTCGACCGCTTGGAACCGGTCCCAATCGGTCTCTTGGAGATCTTTGGCGGTCAGAATGGCCAGGGCAGCGCTAAGATCGGCGAGGCTCGACTGATCGGTCGGCAGTGCGCGGACCATGGTTTCCACGATGTCGAACCGCTTTGCGTCGCCAAGCGTCTTCAAGTCAGCCATCCGCCCGGTGTCGGCGTCGACCAAGCGGTTGGCTGCAAGCGCCAGCAGCGCGTCGATGGCGTCCAATGCGGCCTGGTCGTTGGCAGCAGCCGCAATCCCGGCCATTGCGGTTTCGTAAGCGAGTGCACTCGACCGGCGCCGCAGATCGTCTTTTATCTTGCGGACGTCCGATGGCCAAAGGTGTCGAAAATGACCGGCACCCTCTTCGGCCAGGCCATCGAGGCGCGCCAGGCTCTCTGGTACCGGCGGCAGGGTTTCCGCCTCCCGGACCGCGGTGTCGACCCATGCCAGCGCCGCCCTGGCGCCAACGACGCGATCGATGATGAAGGCGGAATCATCCGATGCGAACGCCTTCCGTCGAAGGTGGATGAAATCGGAATAGACACTCCAATCCTCTTTCGACAAATTGCGCGAACACCACCAATCCATGTCGATGATCTGCTTGCGGCTTGCCGCGTCGAGCCCTTCGAACGGCCGCCCGAAGACCGGCTCGAAGACGTCGTCGCGAAACAAATGCGCCGCCATGTCGTAGCTTCGCCGCTGTCGAAAGTTGATCCCCGGGAAAGCCTCGACAGCGCGCCTGTACCACCCAACCATGACTTGGCATTGTGCCGCGACGTCGGCGGCGGCGCCGAGTTGTCCGGCCGATCCGCCTGGCTCGACCAGCCGGCTCAGCAAGGACACCGAGAAACTGTGACTAGCCAGAATCTCCTTGGTCTTGTCGGCAATGAGGCGGACCTCGTATTGCCCGGGACTGTGCTTTCTGAATGTCTCCGTGCCGGAGATCCGTTCCTTGGTGTGCCGCCCCTGGGCGCGCGTGCCCGGCGGTGCGTCCTGCTTCGTAATCTTTATGATATTTCGCTTGGCGATCGGCAGGTTGGCGAACTCGACCTCTATGGTTTCTTTGGCGCCGTAAACTTTTTTCCGCGTGCGCAACACGATCCCGCCGCCATCCGTCCCGGAACCACCTGCCTCGCGGGCCACGACCTCGAACCGGTCCGTGGCGACGATTGTATGGCCGCCGCGCAGGAACAGGCGGAGTTCATACTGTCCCGGCGGCAACGGCGCGAAACTATGGGATCCGGTTGCCTCGCCTTTCAGGTAAGTCATTTGCAGGTGACGCTGCGGCCGCGCTTTCGGCTCGGCGATGGCGATCCAGTCATGTTTGCCGCCGGGCACGTTTTCGAAATCGACGACTATCTTTTCGCCCGACACAAACCGGCGCTTGGCGGCGCGAAGCCGGGGCGCATCGGCCGCTTTGCCGGCACCAGCACCGCCGGCGTCGCCAACCACGATATCACGGGCCGCGGCCACCGTTTTGCCGCGACCGCGAATGAGGCGGGCCTGATAACGCCCGGGCGCCAAACCGCGAAAGGTGAAAGAGCCGGAACGGTCTTTGCGCAACCGGAAATATTGTTTGTAGCGGTTGGCTGGATACTCGGCGGGCACCACCGTGATGTAATCCCGCGGATCACCCGCCGGATCGGTGAAAGTCACGACAATCGGTTCCTTCGCCGCGTACGTCGCCTTGTCCGTGCTGAGGTCGGCGGCTCCGGCGTGGCCGACGGCGAAAATCAATAGGAAAACAATAAACCTGACGAAGGCGGGCGATCTTCGCCGCGCCGCAATCATCCATGCTGGTGAAATCACAAACCGACTCCTTAATTAAGGATGCCAGCCGATATATACTGACAGCGCACGACCGAGCGCTCGTTGCAATAAAACTATGCCTGATCGGACTGATTCTGCAAATCACGCGCAGGCGCGTTTACGCCAGTGTTAGTTGAGGCGGGAAAACTACGACCTTCCTCCAGTCAAATGACCGGGACGAATCAGTATGCCTTTTTTGCTTCTAGTCGGGTTGCTCGCCGACGACGAATAACATCATATACGATAGGTTTTTCGATGAGAGATGACCTGAAATCAGCGACCTGAAACTTTGCCAAACCGCTTCGGACGCACTCTTCGTCTTTTCCATATTGTCTAACTCAAGGCCGGTTTTGAATAGGATTTCGCGGCGTGTCGCCCAGTCGGGCGGTAGGCTGCCATCATCGAGATAGGCACGGTCAATCTGGCGTTGCGTCTCATCGGCCTCAAGGGCATCAATCTGATCGCGCGCCATCGCACTGAGAAAGCCAAACAGGCCAGCTACGAAACGGAGCTCTTTTTCAATCGCCTTACCGTTGGTTTCAAACTCCTTCTTGAAGACGGGCGCGTGAGTCTCGGATACGTTGACTGTGTCTTTCTCACGAATGAAATCGGAAAGCGGCCTACCGCCCGCGGAAACGCCGTCGAGTTTTGCCTTAATGCTGCTGCTTAACGAGCCCAGTTCTGCCGTAAGCTCATTTGTGGATTTGCCGATACCAAACGGCGCGTTGTCTTGCAACAATAATTCCAGTGCCAGAAAATAGCCTTTGAGCGCTAGCGAATGGGTTTTGATATCACGAAGAACCGACAGCCGTTCAGCCAACATCTCATTACTGACCTCGAGTGCCGTCAACCGTTGCCGCTTTGTTAGTTCCGGCCGGACGCTGGCCAATTCGTAGCTGTCAAGCCGGACGGTCAATGCAAAGGATTCATCAATCGCCGGGGGAATGGAGCTGGCGAAAATGGCCCCAGGATACGCGAAACGGTCCGCCGGAACGATATCGTTCGTTGCCGCGCAGCCGCTAGTGACTGCGACAACCATCGCCGCCGAGAGCATCAGCATTGTTTTCTTCAGAGACATTCACGGTAACCTTCCACAAGTCCAGCCATTTTCATTCAGAACAAACCGCATATCCTTAGTTGATTAACCTGTTTAATCTTCAATCACAAGGCTAGATCAAACGCAGGGAAAAATGGAGCACTTCAAAGCGTGCGGCTCAACGTCGTTGCCCAGGTCAAAGCTGCTCGCAACCCGTCGGCGAACTCCTATGCCAACCATTGGTTTGCTGCACGAACACTTGGTTTTGATCCTGACTAATCCTCAGGTATCGCATCCAAGAACGAGGCGCTCAACTATACCCCGCCCCAGTTGACACCGACCCCGACCATGCGGCACATCTGGCCTGTCTGAACCGGTTCGAGGAACCCGTGCCATGAATGTCTCTGCCGCCAATCCCGCCGAGGCCGACGTCAGGCCCGTCATCGATGGTTTAATGACCGCCGCGCGCCAGGCCATGGATGCCTTCGACAACACCGATCAGGCGGCCATCGACGATGCCGTTACCGCGCTTGCCTGGTCGATCTATGAGCCGGGCCGGGCCAAGCATTTGGCCGAGCTGGCGGTGGCTGATACAGGCCTCGGCAACGTCGCCGACAAGATCACCAAGAATACGCGGAAAACCTTCGGCACCTTGCGCGATCTACTGCGCGTCAAAACCACCGGCGTCATCTCCGACGAGCCCGAACGCGGTCTGGTGAAGTACGCCAAGCCGGTCGGCGTGGTTGGCGCGGTCTGCCCGTCGACCAATCCGGCGGCGACGCCGGTCAACAAGGCGATGATGGCGGTCAAAGGCGGCAACGCGGTGATTATCGCGCCCTCGCCCGCCGGCTATGCCACGACGTTGGCGACCGTCGATTACATGCGCCACGAACTGGCGCGCGCCGGCCATCCGGCCGACCTGGTGCAGATCCTGCCGGCGCCAGTGACCAAGGCGGTGACCCAGGCGCTGATGGAGGCCGTCGATCTGGTGGTCGTGACCGGCTCGCAAAACAACGTTCGCCGGGCCTATTCAAGTGGCACGCCGGCGATCGGCGTCGGCGCCGGCAATGTGCCGGTGATCATCGATTCCTCTGCCGACCTGGGCGACGCGGCGGTCAAGATCACCGCGTCTAAGATTTTCGACAATGCGACCTCATGCTCGTCGGAAAATTCCGTCATCATCTTGGATGATGTTTATGACGACGCTGTCGCAGCACTCACACGTGCCGGCGGCTATGTCGCCGACAGCGACGAGAAGGCGCGCATCCGCGACCAGCTGTGGGTGAACGGCAAGCTCAACCGCAATTTGATTGCTAAGGATGCCGCGGTATTCGCCCGAGGCGTCGGCCTTGGGCCGGGCGCCGAAGCCGCCAAGTATTTCATGGTTGAAGAAGACGCCGTCGCCGCCGACAGCCCGTTCACCGACGAGAAGCTGTCACTTGTCCTGACCGTCTATCGCGCCCGCGACTTCGCCGATGCCAGCGAAAAGGTTCGCCAGGTCATGGCGGTGCAGGGTATTGGCCATTCCTGTGGCATCCATACCACGGATCTCGATCACGCCCGAGCCTTGGCCGAGGAGCTGCCGGTGGTGCGCGTGCTGGTCAATCAGGCCCACACCTTCGGCAACGGCGGCAGTTTCGACAACGCGCTCAATTTCACCCTGTCCATGGGCTGCGGCAGTTGGGCCGGCAATTCGATCAGCGAAAATCTCGGCTACCAGCATTTCATCAACGTCACCCATCTGGTGACGACGATCGCCGAGGACAAACCGACGGAGGACGCTCTGTTCGGTTCCTATTGGTCTGAGCACGGCCGCTAAAGGAAGCGCCTATGAATTTCGAGGAATACGCGGCCAAGCCGGTGTTGGCGGCCGCCGGCATTCCGGTACCCGATAGCCGCCTGGTGACCGACGCCGAGGCCGCCGCCGAAGCCGCCCGTGCCCTCGGGCCCGCCGTGGTCAAGGCCCAGGTGCCGATCGGCGGGCGCGGCAAGGCCGGCGGCATCCGCCTGGTCGGCAGCCCGGAAGAGGCCGCCAAAGCCGCCGCGGCCATTCTCAAACTGGAAATCGGCGGCTGGCCGGTGGAGCGATTGTTGATCGAGCAGCAATGCGCGCTACAGGCTGAATATTACGCGGCAATTCTGAACGACGCCGCGAGCAAAGGCCCGCTGTTGCTGTTTTCGACCATGGGCGGCGTCGATATCGAAGAGGTTGCGGCGCGTGACGCTGGCCTGATACGCCGCGTTGCTATTCCGATTGAAAGCGGGCTCACCGAAGACGCCGCGGCCGCGGCCATCGCCGGCTTGGACCTCGCCTGCGACACGAAGGAACTGGTCGCCGTGCTAGTCAATCTCTACAAGGCGTATCGTGCCAACGACGCTGAATTGCTTGAGATTAACCCGCTCGGCGTCACCGAAGACGGCCACGTCATCGCCCTGGACTGCAAGTTCATCTTGGACGATTCGAGCGTTCAGCGTCGCGCCGATCTGGTCGCCCAGGGCGTGCCCGAGCGCACCAGTGCCCTGGAAGAACGCGGCAAGGCGGTCGGGCTCCGCTTTATCGAGCTCGACGGTTCCGTTGGCATTCTCGCTAACGGCGCCGGCCTGACCATGACCACCATGGACGCGGTCACCCACTATGGCGGCCGCCCGGCCAACTTTTTGGAGATCGGCGGCGACGCCTATACCAAAGCCATACCGGCGCTGGAGATCGTGCTGGACCATCCTGGCGTAAAAAGCCTGCTGGTCAATTTCTGCGGCGCCTTTGCCCGCACCGACGTTATGACCGAAGGCGTGGTCAAGGCATTGCAAACCGTAAAGCCCGACGTGCCGGTGTTCTTTTCGATCCATGGCACCGGCGAGGTCGAGGCGATCAAGATGGTGCGCGAGGAACTCGGCCTGGAGCCCTGCGCCACCATGGATGAAGCCGTCCAACTGGCGGTGGAGGCGGCGCAATGATCGTTCGCCGTGACAACCGCGTCGTCGTCCAAGGCATGACCGGCCGCCAAGGCCGGTTCTGGACCGAGCGCATGATCGAATGCGGCACCAACGTGGTCGCTGGTGTCAGCCCCGGCAAGGGCGGCCAAGAGGCCTGCGGCCGCCCGGTTTACGGTTCCGCCGCCGACGCGCAAGCCGCCGCCGGCTTCGATACCTCCGTGCTGTTCGTGCCGCCGGCCGGCGCCAAGGCGGCATCGCTCGACGCCATCGCCGCCGGCGCCCGTTTGCTGGTGATGCTGACCGAACATGTGCCGGTCCAGGACGTCATGGAAATCATGGCCGCCGCCAAGGCCGCCGGCTGCCGCATCGTCGGCCCCAATACCGCCGGCCTGGTCACACCAGGCGAAGGCTTTGTCGGCATCATGCCGGGTTTCAACGACAACATCTTCCGGCCCGGCGATATCGGCGTGGTATCGCGGAGCGGCAGCCTCGGCACCTTGATCAGCCTCAATCTGGTGGCGGCAGGCCATGGCCAATCGGCCTTCATCGGCATCGGCGGCGACCCGATTATCGGCACCAGCTTCGCCGACGCGTTGGCGGCCTTCGAGGCCGATCCCGGCACCCGCGCCGTGGTCATGGTCGGCGAAATCGGCGGTGCCTTGGAAGAAGCCGCCGCCGCCATCGCCGCGGGCATGAGCAAGCCGGTTCTCGCTTTCATTGCCGGGCGCTCGGCGCCGCCCGGCAAACGCATGGGCCATGCCGGCGCCATCGTCGCCGGCAATGCCGGTTCCTATGACGGCAAGCGCCAGGCGCTCGAAGCCGCCGGCGTCAGCGTGCTGGACCTACCATCCGACGTCGGACCCGTGCTGCAAGCTCGGCTCGATGCCCTTCAATCAAGCGGTTGAGTGCGGCTGATGACTATGGTGAGCCAAGAAGTCTATGTGCCACCGGCCGGTGATACGAATTGGGCACGGATTGACGCCGGTGCCGCCGGATTCGATGACGGCCGACTGCAGGCGGCCGTTGATTGCGTCAAGAACGCACCGTCGACTTGGGCCTATGACATCGCGGAAACCGGCAAGCTACCCGGTATGACCGCCGACGAGCCGGCGCCGTGGAACGAAATCATCGGGCCGTTGAAGTCGCGCGGCGATCCGTGCGGGTTGATCGTGCGCCGCGGGCGCCTCGCCGGTTCCTGGGGCGACCCGAGGCGCGTCGAAATGACGTTTTCCGCGACCAAAAGCTATCTCGCAGCGCTCGCCGGCATTGCTGTCGGCGACGGCCTGATCGAGGATTTGGACAGCCCGGTCGCGGATCGGATCGATTGCCCGGAATTTAACGGCCCCCGCAACGCCGGGGTGACTTGGCGCCAGCTGTTGCAGATGACCAGCGAGTGGCAGGGCACGCTGTTCGGCAAACCCGACCAAGTCGATCACCATCGCCAAGTCAGCGGCGGCGACAACAGCCGGAAAGGTGAGCGCCGGGAACTCGCCGAACCGGGCGCGTTTTGGGAGTATAACGACGTCCGCGTAAACGTCTTGTTGCTGGCGTTGCTGCATCTGTTCAAGCAGCCGCTGCCGGAAATCCTGAAGCAACGGATCATGGACCCGATCGGCGCCTCGTCGAGCTGGCAGTGGCACGCCTATCGCAACGCCATGGTCGAGATTGACGGCCAAGCCATGGCGTCGGTACCGGGAGGCGCCCATTGGGGCGGCGGCCTCTGGATCAACGCCTTCGATCACGCCCGCTTCGGCCTGTTGGTACAGCGCGGCGGCTGTTGGGGCGAACAGGTCCTGTTGCCGTCCGGCTGGATTGACGAGATCCGCACGCCCTGCCCGTTGCAACCGATCTACGGCCTACTTTGGTGGCTCAACACCGACCACGCCTATTTTCCGAGCGCCTCGGCCAACAGTTACTTTGCCATCAGCGCCGGATCCCATGTGATCTGGATCGAACCGGATTTGGATCTGATCATGGTCGCCCGCTGGGTCGATCGCGAGCGCATGGATGCGGTGATCGCCGCGGTGACTGCGGCGGTAACGGATTGACCCTGTCGACGCTATTGGCTTCCCGAAAATCGGTATAACTGGTCTAATGCCAGACCATGTCCAATTTTCTGCTGGCTAACGAACCGATCATTCGCCTCGGCGTTTTCGTTACGATTCTGGCGCTGATGATCTTGTGGGAAGCCCTGGTGCCATGCCGGGAACGCCGGCTTAGCCGTTGGGTACGATGGCCGAACAATTTTGCCATCGTTGCCGTGAACACACTGGTCCTGCGCCTACTGCTCCCAACCGCCGCCGTCGGCCTGGCGCTGGTCGCTGAGTCACGGGATTGGGGCCTGTTCAATGCCGTGTCCGTGCCGGCCTGGTTGGCAATCCCGGCTTCGGTCATCGTGCTCGATTTCGCCATCTATTTGCAGCATGTCATGTTTCACGCCGTACCGGCGTTCTGGCGCCTGCACCGCATGCACCATGCCGATCTCGATTTCGACGTCACCACCGGCGCGCGCTTCCATCCGATCGAGATTTTGCTGTCCATGGTTATCAAGCTCGCCGTCGTGGCGGCTCTCGGTCCGCCGGCATTGGCCGTGCTGATCTTCGAGGTGTTGCTGAATGCGACGTCAATGTTCAATCACGGCAATGTCAGCCTGCCCGCACACCTGGACCGACCATTGCGCTGGATCGTCGTGACGCCGGATATGCACCGGGTTCATCATTCCGTCCACCCGGATGAAACCAACAGCAACTTCGGCTTCAATCTGCCGTGGTGGGATCGCCTTTGCGGTACTTACCGGCAGGCGCCGCGCGGCGGCCACCAAGCTATGCAGATCGGCATCGACCGGTTCCAAAGCGCCCGCGACACCAGGCTCGACCAACTGCTGGTGCAACCGTTTCGAGGGTCGGCCGGCAATTACCCGATCAACAGACGGGACGAGGACACCTGAACAAACCCCCGCCGCCGGCGGTGATTCTGTCCGATCTTATCGGCGGACTTCGATAACCGGCGTGCCGCCGGCACGGACCACGCCACGCTTCATGCCATACGTATTAAACGGCATCGCCACCTGTCCGTTGCGGTCAACGGCGATCAGGCCGCCCTGGCCGTTCAACCCACCGACGGCGTCCATGACCGCATCCGCCGCGCCGGCCAGATCGAGGCCCTGATAGGCGACGCGCGCGGCAAGATCGTGCGATGCCGCGGTACGGATAAAAAACTCGCCTTGGCCGGTGGCCGAAACCGCGACCTGATCGTCGGCCCAACAGCCGGCACCGATGATCGGGCTATCGCCGACCCGGCCCGGCATTTTGTTCAAGGTGCCGCCGGTCGAGGTCGCCGCGGCCAGGCGGCCAGCGCCATCAAGAGCGACAGCACCGACGGTGCCATGAGCAAGCGGATCCCGCACGCGGTCGGCATCGGCGCCGGTCACGGCAAGGGAAGAGCGATAATAGGCTGCCGGATCCGATACCATCTCCACGCCGCTGTCCCGAGCAAATTGCTCGGCGCCGAGGCCGGCCAACATGACATGCGGCGTCTCCTCCATGACCGTCCTCGCCAGACGCACGGGATAGACGACATTGCGCACGGCGGCGACCGCGCCGGCGCGGCGCGTCGGCCCGTCCATCAGGGTCGCGTCCAGTTCGACTTCACCGGCCCGATTGGCGCTCGACCCACGCCCGGCCGTGAACAGGCCCGATTCTTCCATCGCGGCAACCATGTCGACGACCAAATCCAGCGCCGCGGCGCCGGCCGTTAGCCGGGCACCGCCATCGCTTAAGATCTCCGCCATGTATTCGGCAGGCCGGTGATAATCATGGTTTCGCAAGACCCCTGCCCCACCGTGAATAACCAAGACCGGGGCGGACTTGTCTGCCATTGTTCGTTCCTTCCGAAAGACGTTCTTTTCACGATCGGGCAATGATGTAAGCTGGCGCGCACAACGAATGACATAGGTCGATTCTGACAAATTGGAAAGGACGTGTTGGCATGGTTGCGACCACGGATAAACTGCTCGTCGAGAATGCGGACGGGATCGGGGTATTGATCCTCAACCAACCGGACAAACGCAATGCCATCAGCTTCGACATGTGGCAAGGCATCGGTGATGCCTTGGAAGACCTGGCGAAAGACGACGCAATCCGCGCTGTGGTAATAAGCGGCGCCGGCGAGGAGGCGTTTTCCGCCGGTGCCGACATTTCCGAATTCAAGGAACGGCGAACAACGCCTGAGGACCGCGAAGCCTACGATCAGGCCATGGATCGGGCTTTCGATCGGCTCGTCAATTTTCCAAAACTGACCATTGCCATGATTGACGGCGTCTGCGTTGGCGGCGGCGCCGAAGTCGCCATGGATTGCGACGTTTCGTTTGCTTCCGATCGTGCGCGGTTCGCCATCACGCCGGCGAGATTGGGGCTCGGCTACGGGCTCAGAGACATCACCCGTCTGGTCCGCCGTGTCGGGCCCAGCAACGCCAAGGAAATTCTCGCATCCGCCCATTTCTATAACGCCGAACAAGCGTTGGCGATGGGTTGGGTCAACCATGTCGTCGAAGCCGAAGACCTGGCCGACGACGTCCTGGAATTCGCCCATGTAGTTGCCGCCAACGCCCCGCTCACGGTGAAGGCCGCCAAACTCATGGTCAATGAAGCGCTCAAGGCGCCACAAGATCAGGATCGCGCGCTTTGCAAACAGTTGGTCGAGGATTGTTTTCAAAGCCAGGATTATGTCGAAGGCCAGACCGCCTTCGCAGAGAAACGCCGGCCGGAATTCGAGGGCCGATAAATAGAGCTTGCAGAAAAAAGCGTCGCGGGACTTATTCCTTTGCCTCGGCAGCCGGGTTGGGCTTGTAACCGGGGCCGACCACCGGCGGCGTCTTCGGCAACACGGCGTGATCGAGACTGCTTTGAAACGCCCTTCGCTGACGGGCGATGACATGGCCGTCATTGGCGTCCAACAATCGCATTTCCACCCAGTAATCGCGATCCGCCCGGATGCCGGTCAGCGGCGGTGTCTCGAACCGATAGGATCGCCGCGACTTGGCTGACAACGCTTCAAAAACAAACGGTGTGTCGCCGCCGGGGTTTTCGAATTCAGCCTCTATACGGGTGCCGTCGGGTACGTCGCGGACGATTTTGGCGATGAGCCCGTAATAGGCTTCGGCGTTGCGGATATTAAAGACGAACCCGCCGCCGACGAATTCGATATAAGGCCCGGTCTCGGGCTTGTCGTCGCAGCCGGCGATCAACGCCACTGAGACCGCAGCGACGAACGCCACACGTGCAATTGCAACGATAATGTTGATGTTAGAGCAGTTCTCGACCATACGGAAACGTTTGACCGGCGTTAGTCCATGGCAGCGGTGCTTTCGGCGACCTGCTGGGCGCCGATGCGTGCCTGTTGCGCAAACTCGCGTGCGACCAGGCTCTCGTTCTCTTCCTTGGAAATGAAATTATAGTTGGCGATTTTCAAGGAGTTCATCAATTGCGGGCCGAGGTCACCGCCCTCGCCGGTAATTTCTTCCCGTAAGATTGCTTTCATCATATCGAGGTGCGTGCGCACCAGCTTCAGGCCGTCATCCGGCACGGCAACGATGTTGTTGGAGAATTTGTAAAGCGATTCCGCGACCACGGAAATCAACGGATAGCCAAACACGCCACCTTGGCCGCGTAGCTCATGGCAGATTGCGGACATGCTGCGCACCGGCGCGATCCGTTTTTCGGCCACCGACATATCCTTGGCCGCCACGAAAGCCCGGTCCAATTTGCCCAGATCTTGCGTAATCCATTCGCCGAATTCGTCGTGCATGTCGGCGACATCCTGCATTGCCGCGTCGACTGTACTTTGGTCGATCGTCAGTTCGCCGCCGGCCTTGCCGAACAATCGCCTGGGCGGCTCGAAGAATTTTGCGCCCTCACCCTTTGGGCTCCGCCTGTCGTTGGCAACATTTTCCTCGCGGCGGCGGCGGTCCGGCCCAAAATAGCCGTTCGCCATCACGTAGCGCCGTGTGTCACGCACCGCCGCCTGGATATGGGCGATCACCACGTCGACGCTGAACGGCTTGGTGATGAATTCGGTCACGCCGAGGTCGCGCGCCATGGTCACCCGGTCTTCTTCGGCATGGCCGGTCAACAGGAAAAACGGCAGGAACTTGTCCGGCGACTCTTTATGCCGGCGGACCCAGCGCAACAGCGTACCGCCGTCAACCGGTTCCATTTCCCAGTCCGAGATGATCAAATCGACCTCGCCGACACCGATTTTCGTCGGGTTGTGCTGCATTTCCTTCATCATATTGATGGCTTCCATGCCCTCGCTGGCACGAAGGATATGGCCGACGCCGACGCGTTGCAGCACCGACACGATTAGATTGCGGATCTGAAGATTATCCTCGACCACCAAAACGGTGACACGCTCTAGCCCGTTCATGCCCGCTCCACGGTTCCCGATGATCGGTGTTGTGATTCTAATCGTGGTCAGGCTAACAGCGGGTTAATTTCATTAACCCTGGACAGGAGGCGCCAAGCCTATTCTAATTCCGTTCCGTCCCCCTATTTTGAAGCAGGCAATCAACGATGACCCGTTCCCTCATGGACAGCCTTTGGCGCGCCCGGCTGGACGACACCCAAATCGCTCGAACGCAGCCGGGGGCGCCGGCTGATTTTGCCGCGGCCTACACGCTGCAATTGGCCTTCCTCGAAACCCTCGATATGCCCTGCCTGGGCTGGAAGCTCGGCGCCACCAGCGAGCAATCCATGGCCATGCTCGGCGTCGACACGCCGTTCATCGGGCCGCTGTTGGAGCAGTTCTGCCAACCAAGCGGTGCCGACATGGCACTGCCGCGTAACCAAAGCCCCGGCATCGAAACCGAATTTACCATTCGTCTCGGCGCCGCCTTGCCGCCGCGGGCAACACCCTATGACCGCGACACGGTTGACGGTGCGATCGATGCCATCGTGCCAAGTTTCGAGATCGTCGCCAGTCGCCTGGAAGGCGGCCCGGTCGGCGCCGGACCGATGCTGGCCGCCGATTTCGGCGCCAATGGCGGTGCCGTGATGGGGTCACCATGCAGTGACTGGTCGAGCCTCAATCTACACGATCATCCCGTCACGCTTACCATCAATGATGAAACCGTGGCCGAAAGCTCCAACGTCGGCCTCATGTGGGATCATCTGTTTGATGCCGTGGTTTGGCTCGCCAACCATCCGGCCCTCGCCAGCCGCGGCTTGCAGGCCGGCGATCTGATCATGACCGGGACCTGCACAGGTTTGCTGCCGGTCAAGCCCGGCGACCAAGCCGTCGCGGATTTCGGTGCGATCGGAAAGGTCGGAACTCGATTTACCTGATATATAAGTAGGTTATACCGTAGTTTTAATCCAAAAAGGAACGATAGGGTGACAAGCACCGATCAGGCCGGCGCGGCCTATGACCATATCGACGTGACGATCGCTGATGGCGTCGGCAGGGTCACCATGAACCGGCCCGAGATCATGAACGCGCTGGCGCCGCCAATGATGACTGAAATCATTACCGCCATGGCGGATTTGGGCGCGGATAGTTCGGTACGGTGCGTAATCATTGCCGGCGCCGGCAAGGGGTTCTCCGCCGGCGGCGACCTCAATTTTCTCGACAATTTGACGGCAACGAGACCTTTTGACGTGAAAGACACGGTCTACCGGTACTTCGGCGCCGGCATCAAGGCGATCAAACTGTTTGAAAAACCGACCATCGCCGCGGTGCACGGCGCCGCGGTCGGCGCGGGTTGCGAAATCGCCCTCGCCTGTGATTTTCGGATCGCTGCGGAAGACGCCTTCTTTCGCGAATCGTGGATCGATTTGGGGCTCATTTCACCGCTCGGCGGCATGTACTTGCTGCCCCGTCTGGTCGGCCTGAGCAAGGCCACGGAAATGCTGATGTTAGGCAAGAAAGTCGACGCCGCAGAGGCCCTGGCCATCGGCCTGGTCAACGAGGTGGTGGCGCGCGATGCCCTGGAGGACGCGGCGACAGCGCTCGCCGAGCGCCTCGCCGCCGGCCCGCCGCTCGGCCTTCGGGCGATGAAGGAAGGCCTGCGCCGCGGTGGCGAATCAACGTTGGCGGCGGAATGGGATAACAACGTCAACGTGCAGAGCATGCTGATCGACAGCGAGGATTTCGCCGAAGGCGTCGCCGCCATGAAAGAACGCCGCAAACCGGAATTTAAGGGAAAATAACCATACCACGCCAAGTACCGGCGCAATGGGCCGGCTAAAATCGCTCGTCTTGATGAGGTACCAACATCCTACGCAATTCCCGGGCCGATAGACGTCGCAACAAGCACTGGTATTCTCTTACACCGTGTGTGCCAACGTTGGCTATGACGTCAGCAGCTGACAGTCGGTGCCCATGGAAGCAGTTCCCTTACGTGCCTTGAGCCGACATTGTTAGCACACTAGGTTGGCGCTCAAATTTGTATGGACCTAAAATCAAAAGGATCAATGAGGAACAACTAATGTTTGCGACCATAAGGGTGTATCAAAACGCAGTCTCAAAACACGAGATAGTCCGTCGCGTCGAGGAAGAGTTCATTCCTGTCTTGAAGGGGGCCTCCGGTTTCCGCGGATGGTACATTGTCGATGGCGGCAATGGTTCATTGGCCTCGGTGACATTATTTGAAACCATGGAAGATACATTGGCGGCCAACGAACTGTCCGCCAAATGGATTCAGGAAAATAACGCCGCAGACTTGTTGCCTGAAGCGCCGGTCATCACAGCCGGCAAAGTTCTTCGTTCAGTCTTGATTTGAAGCTTGTGAGGGCCATTTTCGACGGTCGCAACGAATCCGAGCTAAGCGCAAATGTAGCCGACAGCTTACGTTGGCGGCGATTTTGGGCTGGACGCCTACTGTCGAAGGTGGTCCGGACCGGACCAAAGCAAGGCGACGACTTCGCAAGCGTGCCAATAGCTGCCAAATGGGTCAGTCCGATCATAGTGTAAAGCGAGCTATTCTGCTGCAGCGCGTGGGTGCACTGATACCATGGAAGCGTGATTTTCGAGCTGCAACACCTCCGCCGGGTCTTCCTTCGTTCTCCGATAGAACCACCTGTCCACTGTCCGCGAGAGAATGGCGTCACCGCTAAGGAATAGGCGTCCTTCTTCCATTTCGCGGGCGATGGTTGTCCGACTGAGAACGATGGATGACAAGGACATGCAGTTAGTCT